>Ga0307964_1001058_pt1 | contig 11536 bp, 13 predicted proteins | sample OrgLakmetagen596_FD_201823 | JGI IMG/M metagenome (GOLD analysis project Ga0307964, IMG submission 201823) | Saline water microbial communities from Organic Lake, Antarctica - #596 | ecosystem: Environmental > Aquatic > Non-marine Saline and Alkaline > Saline | place: Antarctica: Organic Lake... | reverse complement strand
TAACTTGCTTGTTGAAATATTTTTGAACTACTGTATCAACATTCAAAAACCCCTCAAATAATTTTACTGATTCTGAGGTAACAATTCTCACTTTATATTGTCGTTCTGTGGCAGTCATAAGTTCTATCAAATCAAAATAATCCGTTTTATCATTAAATATTTCAAATTCCAAAGTGTTCCCAATAATATAATTTTCCCAATTATCAAAACTTTTACCAACCGATGTTATATTTGTAAGAATTATTTCCTCTGTTTCACCTACATAACTCTTCTCATCAATATAAAGATAACCACTCAAATTCTCTGAGTTCCATTCTGCATAATATTTATTCCCGTAACTCATTTAATAACTTTGTTCATATTTTTCCTGACTTATAAGAGCGTCTGCTAATGTTCTTCCTTCCAATTTAAAGATTACTACTTGTGGTTTTTTTCTTTGTTCTTTAGTATTAGGAGTAACAGCTGCTCCGGCTGGAAGATAAACAGTCTCCCTTCCTCTTTCTCCTACTTCAAATACTCCTGGTTTGGTTACGATTCCTCCGGTTTGTAATCCTTGTACCCCTCCACCGCTTCCAAAACCAATCAATCCTTTGAAAATTTTACCAAATGACATGGCTTGTTTTACAGCTCCTGTTCCTCCTGCCGCCCCTCCGGTGATAGAATTCAATATAACAGAAAGAATAGCCGCTGCAATTGTTGCTGCAATCAGCTTTGCAATTAACCCCGCTATAAATTTTTTAAAAAATTCACCAAATCCTTCTAATATATTCTTTGATCCGTCGAAAGCATTAGAGATAACATTCTGCATTCCACTGAAAGCACCTTGAGCCACGCTGTATATCCCTGTCATTGTCTCTTTTGATATGTTACCAAACTCCCGTAACCCTTCTGAGTTTTCTTTGAGCCACCCAGACATATCATCCAGTTCGGAAGCATCATCATCAGGAGCATATATGTCGGACATAGTCTTACTTGCAATCTTATCGTACTCACCTTGTAAGCCTTGTAATCTATTTACTATTTCCTGAATGGCGGAACTTTCTGCGGTGAGGCCAGTATTAACCAATGCTTTTATTGCACTAAGGTAAACAGAAGCTTTCTGAGTATTGGTATCATACTCTTCTCCTAATATTTTTTGAAGCTCATTGATTTTTGATAACTCGTTATGCATTTCAGAAAGAATCCCCGAAGGAGTTGTTACATCAACTTCAATTTCAAATGGATCATCTTCTACTTCATCGGCGGTAATTTCAATCTGTTTTTCAACTTGTTTTAAATATTTTTGAAGTTGAGCGAGGCGTTCCTCATTGCCTTTACGCTCTACTTCCAATTCCTCTTTAATCGCTATCTTTCTATATTTAATCTGATTATCAAGCCCTATCAGATAGAAATCAACGGCTCCTTCACTTACTGCTTTGGCGTATTTCTCTTTTAACGTATTTAATTTTTCATCTTCAGCAAGTCTTTTTGATAACTCCGTCTTCAGATTAACTGTGTAATCTTGTTCTAAATTTAGTCGGGTTTCTATACGTTGTTTAAATTCTCCAAGCTGCCTTTTATTCAAACTACTCAATACCTTCATCCGTTTTTCAATAGGTTGAGTATCTTCCAAAAGTTGCTTCGCTTCGAGCAAAACATCATTGTATTCTTTTTGACCGTCTTTGGCTTTGTTAGTTGCGGTTTTTACCTTAATCAATTTCGCTATAAAATAGGCCAGAGCTGCACCTAATAATAGATATGGATTCTTACTCATTGTAACCCAAAGAAGTTTGAATCCTTTTATCAATCTTGGAATTATATCCGCGGCCAGAATTCCCAGCGCCAAACTCAGAGGACCTATGGCGGCTGTCAATAAACCAATTATCCCAATCGTTTTTTTCGTTGCAGTGGAAAGATTACCAAACCATTGAACAAGTCCTTTTACCTTATCAACTAATCTTTCTATTGATGCTGCGAATGGTTCAATGAAAGAAATCATTGCTTCACTAACAGCAGATTTCAATTCAGTGAAAGCTCCGGTAATACCTTCCATCATTGTACCTGCCGCTTTTTTGGTAGCTCCTGCTGAATCTTTTATTTCATCTCTAAATTCACGGAATCCTTCGGAACCACGTTCTAAAAGAACCAACATTGCCGGGCCTGCTATCTGGCCAAAATCTTTCATAATTTGTTCCGCTCCCAGCCCTTCACGTTGTATGACTTCAAGAAGATCAGCAAAGTCGCGCATCTTGCCCGATGAATCAAATACATCAATCCCTAATTGCTTACTTTTTTTAGTGAGCATAGTAAGTATTCGACTCAGATTCGTACCTGCCCGGGATCCTTGAATACCCGCATCCCCTAAAATACCAACCGCCGCCGCGGCAGTCTCAATAGATTGACCGAACCCACGAGCGGTCGGAGCTGCGTAAGACATGGCTTCTCCTATCTGCTCAAGTGAAGTGTTTGCAGAAGTAAATGATGCAGTTAGAATATCAGCAATTTCTGCAGTTCGGGTAGTTTCAATTCCAAATCCTTGCATTATGTTTGAAACAATATCCGCTGACCTACCTAACTCCATTTCTCCTGCGGCGGCTAAATCTAATGTAGCCGGAAGAGCTGACATGATTTCCTCAACTTCAAAACCAGCCATTGCCAAAAACCCCATTCCTTCAGAAGCTTCTTTTGCCGTAAATTTAGTTGCTCCTCCTAACTCTCGCGCTAATGTTGTCAATTGCTGAAACTGTTCTCCGGTGGCTCCACTAACTGCCCTTACCTTATTCATTCCAGCCTCGAAACCTGCGAAAGTTTTTATTGCCACTCCTCCCATCACCGCTAATGGTAAGCTAACACTCATAGACATCTGTCGACCAAATTTTTTCATATTTTGACCTTGACGCTTCATATGAGAAACTGCCTGATCTAAATCGCGGGTGTTTGCTTTGAAATATGTTACAAGTTCACCAAGTTTCATTTTTTTCTTTCTTTATCTGGAATTCCTTTTGCCTGCTTTCTCCCTGTCGTTCTTCTTTTCAATTCTCCTTTATGATATGAACGAGCAATAGCTTTCATCATCTGTTTCATCTCGTCAGCTGTTTGTAATCTCCGTTTTGGTTCTTCATCCCACGGAAACAGCATAAGCACTTCTTTCTTTGTTCTTTTCTCCCCTTTTTGCTTATATTTATTAATACCCCAATATGTTTGTAATCTTAATACCTCTAATACAGCCCGGAGTTTTGATTCTTCCGTTCTGTTTTTATGGTATATAGCATCATCTATCTCTCGAGGTGTTAACTGAAAGAAATCTTCCACTGACATTGCTCCCAAATACGACAACACCATAGCATACATATCTCCAAGATCCGTTATTACTTCTTCTTCTTGCTGATCGCCTCCACCTGCCCTTCCCCCACCACGTTTTCCGGGAAGAATTTCGGAATGAGTTTGATAAAGTCAATGAAACATTCATCTAAAACCCATTCAATATCTTCCTTCTTAATATCCAATTCCGTACCTTCTGCCTTTGCTCCTGCAACCATTGAGTAATACAGCAATGGTTCATACAAAGCAATGTCATTGATATCCATCAGGTCATCAATATTCTTTTCTGTTTCTTTTTGAAACATTTTCATAGCATAAGTACTGATGCGTACCGGATATTTCTTTTCTTGATACTTAATATATTCAATCATGATTAGATTGTTTTAAAAATTAATTATACGGGGCCAGCCCCTTCTATTGAACTAATGAAATCCATCTTCCCATCTATTTGAAAAGATACATCTCCTTGCATCACTTCACCATCTGAAAAGTTGATGGGTAATTCAGATATAAATCCTTCCCATTCCAACCCTGCTCCATCAGGTAATTCAACGAGGTAATAGAAATTACCCCTTGTTTCTTCCTGAGTTTTCAAGGTGAGATACTGGTCAAACTTATACCGAATTGCTGCTGTTAACGCCCCAGCGTTCAGCAACCCTTGTAATTTTCTCACATGGAGATCAGTTGGATTTAATCCACCAACCTCCACAACATTCCGTGAAGTACCATCCCAACTAAGGGAATCAACCTCTGTAATCGGTACGTACTCGCTTAAAGTTGCATCCCAGTAATATAGTTTCGCTCCTACACCAGTTGCAATATCATTCTTCGTTACTTCAGACATAATTTACCTCCTTATTATTTCAAAATTTATAAAAAAAACATACCTCTCATTCTCATCTCGCTCTAAGAATTGAGGATCGCTTGTAGCCCTTATCATTATATATGTAGTTCCTCCTTGTTTTGTTCCTACTTTTGCATCCAAATATTCCCGTATATCATTAGCCATGTTCCAACCTTCTCTATAATCAAAATCTCTGATTCTCACCTGAACAGCTGAAAAATAAACTTTGTTGTCCCTATCAAGAGCCCGCGCCATTGAACTCGATGTATCATATACAGTCACACAATCATTAGGAGTAGCCGGTTCATGAGCCACGAACAAATTCGTATTGAACGTAAGTCCTAATGAACTATACTCTGCAAGTATATCTTGTATATCAATGCTGGATGCATTCATTTTATTTCTGCGTTTTCTCTAAGTAAATTTAATATTCTCAATTTGTTACTATCTATGGAAGTCTCTAAAAACTTTGGCCCACTCCCTGGTCTGTTCCTCCTTACACGGGGATCCATATTCTCATGCACATCAGATGCGTAGTTAGCAGAGAAACCAAGTATCATCATTGGCTGTGGATCTTTGTCGGCTTCTGCCTTGTATTTTGCCTTCACTGCCGAATGCTGAGCCGATAATTCCCCCGCCTTTGGACTTTTAAACGATCCGGATGATCCAGTTCTACCTGTAGTTGTGAAAAAACTATTCCGAAGATTTCCCGTATCAACCGGAACGGTGGGCTCATCTTTTTCACAACTTCTCCGAATTACGATAGCAGCTTCAATATACCCTTTCATAGTTTTACCTTTAATCTTCCCCGCTTCTTTGTTGAGTTTCCTCATTAATTCTTCCAATCCTGTAACTTCTTTCATAATATCGCCTTTCTTACATACGTGTCCTCATCGTAGAATGATGGCGTTTTGATGAATCTTTTAATCTCCTGTGTTTTCTGAAGATTCGCTTTTGGGTCTGTTTTTTCATCATCTGATAAACTACTCAATGTTCCTAACCACAAAACCCCTTGTTCATCCAAATCCTGTAAAACAAAAACCTTCGCTTTCGTTACCCACTCTTTTCCATCATTATCAATCATCGTTTCCTGTTCATCTACCCAAAAACAATTTACCTCAACCGGAGCTCCGTATGTCATTCTTCCAAATCCATCATTCTGAGGACTGTCCCAGTATACGGCCGTCTGGTTACATATATCACTTATATGATCTGCAATAGTACTCATTTTTAGCTACTTGAAAATGCTGTTCTATCTGGATTAATACTCCGTAATTTAGCTGTGGTTTTACTTGCATCTATCATGGTATTGGTTGGATCCAGGAATATTACCATCTGTCCATAAGTGGTATGCTCAAGATGCAATCCAAACTTACCCGCATACTTCACACTTGCTTCACCTACTTTTTGTTCAGATAACTGACGTTTCTGACTCATAGCAATAAAGTGAGCAGTTAACCACTTTTCAATTGCTTCCAATATATCATCATCAATATCAACCCCTGTAAACTTCGATGTTACAATCAGATTAGTATCACTAATAAAACTCGTAATCTGACCATCTTCTAAAGAAGTAGTAATTATAATTCTTACATCTGCTATATTAGTCCGAGCCATTATAAATCCTCCGTATCGTTAATTCTTCCATATCAGGTATCTCATATTCTGTACCAGGCCATAATGTACCTCCTGGTATATAAACGACTAAACTTTCATTCCAATATTCTCTCATCATCTCCCGCCATTCCTTTCGTGGAGCTACAAATGAACAAATAACCATCACTCCTTGATACTCATAGTCAGATGCTCTTATAGCAGCTTCACGAAGATTTCTCATTCTACCTTCATCGCTGAAATCTTGATTGTCGGTCTCTTTCCGGAAAGTATCTCCATCAATCCACATAACTGCTACTTTGCCATTTTCCATTCTTTCCCGTATATACTCTCTGGCGTAATGACTTTTGCCTGCCCCTGATTTCCCTGTCACAAGTATTACCATTATGCTATTTTTTGTTTTTCTCGAGCCTTCCACAATTTCGGCTCTATGAAATTCATTATTTCTTGCGCTTTGTATTCTAATCCAAGCCAATCAATCAGTTGATATATCTGCGTATAATCACCATGAATGATTCTTTCCGGCCACACTACATGAAGATTCAATCCGGCTTCATACATCTGAGCAAATCTTTTTTCATGCTCTCTGATCCACCCTTGCCATCCTTCCCGGTCATTGAAAGCTCTCATAAAAGAAGTTTGCATACAACTATCCACAATATCAGTACTTTTTCTACGAACAACCACCCATTTAGCATTTGGGAAAGCATAATCCCATACAGGCCACATCAACGTCATTTTTGCTCCTTTGTAAAACCACACACCATCTTTATACCCTTGCTCCTCAAATACACTTTCCACTCTCTCGCGCCAATTACTCGGAATTGAAATACAATCAGTATCAGGTAATGGGTCTTGTCCGAGTGGGTCTGCTCCCACTTCTCGGAAGTAAGGTTTTACCACCCTTTCCCGGATATGAGTATTCTCAAACATCCCTTTCTGATTATTCAGATTCGCATGAGCAGTGGCCCCTCCAAACGCTCCGCAAATATTAATAATCCCGGCCACCATGGAGGTTCCACTCCGGGCAATTCCTGTAATCAATATCGGTGGTTTCTCAATCATATTTTATTTTCTTTAATTTTAACGCTGTTTATTATTCTTTTGTAAGGCCAATACTTATGCAACCATTCCTTTTCTACCTGATGAGGTCGTGGTTTACCATGAAAGGAAACTACACTAACTCCTTCTGGTATCTCCTTCCAATCCTTTGCATGTCTTCGATAACTTACTATCTCTCCGGGAGTAGTCCAACGATCCGCCCAATCCTCTGCTACAAGTTGCATCCATATCCTCTCCTGTCCTTGTGTATAATCTTCCGCCCACTTAATATCATTTATGAATGGTTTCCAAAACAGAATTTCATTCGTTTGATCAGCCCGGAATGACATTACATCCCCATCTATTTTATTAAATGGATCTGGGAAGGAGGCTCGGGAACAAAATTCACCTCGATAATTCATTAAAGTATCTAATCCTCCGGTAATCACTACATCAATATCCAAACATAATACCTGATGACCAAACAATCCGGCCTCTTTTGAAAACATATACAATCTGGGTAATACTCCTCTTTGTGAATGAATTGGAAAGTTTCTGATTTCAATGTTCTCATCCAATCCAGGAATATCTTCATTGGTAAAACAGATGAATTTGAATGGCTGGTTTGCAAATCTCTTCACCCCTCGGTATAAGTTATTCACATACACTGAATTTAAGTCAGAAGAACTCTGCCATCTTTCACCTTCCCAATAAAAACAAATTACATACATAATATTTAATTCTTCGTTTCCCATTTATCTATTCAATATCTCTGTTTCAACCATCTTCGCATCTTTACCCCTGAATGATTTTTTCCAATTCATTTTTCTCATTCCTCTTCTGTGAAACACATACAATCCAGGCATCTCATATATCTGATATCCCTGATCCAGTAAGCGTTTACAAAAATTCCAATCAATACCTTGTACGCCTGTATTGATACTTTTGAATTTTACTTCCTCCCAGATACTTTTATTAACCAACATAAAAAACCCAGCTATTTTATAACTTGTCACTTTCTGAAGTTTAATCCCATGCTTCTGATACAATTCCTTTGCAAGATCAATATGCTCTTCTATATTACTTGTTCCGACTTCCCTGTCCGGTATTTGACACGACCTAATTTTAGGTCCCTTGTGAGTATCCAAAAAACTTGTGGTGCATGTAATCAAACCTACCTTACTATTATCTACAAAGTTAATGGCTTCAATACACATCTCATACCAGTAAGGATTGCAAAGAAACACATCTTGATCCATCAGTAAAACCCAATTCGTAGCCGCTGATTCCATATTTGAATTATATGCTCCTGCCAAATCTCCATTCAATCCATACGGTATCTTTGCCTCTATCATATTTCTGCCTTTATTCACCCGCACCCCTTTAATGCTTAACTCTCCCGCCGCTATATTAGTATGTCGGGTTTTTCCAAACTCATGCTCAACATACTGAGAAGGAATAGGACGCCAAGGTTTGAAAGGATATGTACTGTGTCCTGTTAATCCTGGAAATTTTTTCAATATTTTATCAGATTTTCCTTTCTCAAAAATATCAATCATTGCCAGATAGCAGGGAGCTCCATGATGTACATACGGATGATACTCCTTGTAACTTTTTATGTTAATTAATTGAAAATAAGGATGTAAATAAGGAATCTGCGGTTCGTCCACAGGATGAAGGTATCCCCAATCTTTTCCATCCATTCCAATGTTATATATCCATCCTATCCCGTAGGTGTCCTCTTCCATCATATTAATCATCTTTGAAACCGGACTTTGCAACATTTCAATATCGGAATCAAAAATCAATGCGTAAGGAGTTTCAATTTGCTTCAGTCCCATATCCATTCCTCGACCATGGCCGATATTTCTCTCCAACTGTATTACTTTCGTATATTGAGATTGCAATCCTTTCACATATTCATAACAAGAATTTTCCTTTTCTGAACCATCTATAATCAATATAAACATTGTTGGATGGAAAAATCTAATGGAATCATATGCTTTTTCAAATGATTCTTTTGTATTATAGACAACACAAAGACCTGTTACTTCAGGCTGCTCCCCTTCTACCAGAGGAGGAACTCGTCTTTTTTCCCTTTTCTCCTGCTGAATCCAACCGCGATTGTTTCTTTTCAATGTCCACTGATCCAAATGATATACAGAATGAAATCTTGTCGGATGAAAATTTCGGTAAAGAATAAATGGAGAATGAAAGTATGCAAATGCCGAAGCCATCGGCCCACCATACCATACATCACGGAAGTCTGGATTAACTATCTCTAACACGGCCTGGAACTTTTCAGTATTCATTATAAGTATTCCACTGTGTCTGTTTAGTGCTTCTTTTACCCGTAATTGATTGTGCATCTTCCCTAATTTAGTCCATCCGGAAACAACTTCCAAATCAATATTCTTCCAATCCCCTTCTTTATTCTTTTCTATCCTGTTTGGAAGTAATATTTCATTTATACCTGCCTGTCTATCAAATTGAATTACATTGTTAATTACATCATTCGGAATATATATATCATCTTCAACATTTATGAAGTAATCATAATCACCTACATACTCCTTCATTTTATTCAGGCTCTCATAAACCAGATGATGTGGTTTTACCCCTTTCTTTGTGAAATCAATATCAATAGTAACACCAGGAACTGTGTATCCTGTAAACCCACATACTTTCACATCACAGCCCGGGATACTTTTTACTCTTTCAATTACTTTTTTTACAATCTCTTCCCGTTTAGGATTTTTAACTGTAGACCCTCCTTTAAATCCTTCTTTCTGATCTGGATTGTAATAATGATTCACAAAACATAGAATCTTTTTTTCTTCCACTAATCCAAAATTCCTGACTTGCTCTTCAATATCTTTTCTCACATCCAACTTTTCCCGATTAACAATGTAATCAGGTACTTCCGTATTCATCCATTCCTTAACAATTGCATCATAATCATCCCACAAGATGGTATTCTCACAATCAAGATTCGTTACCTCCATAAGTCCAGTCGGATTGGAATCAAGAAGTATGATTTTCAAATCGGGTCTATATTTCTTTAAGATAGGAATCACTTTCCACACGTCTCCTGTCCACGCTCCTGGTTTCCATTCCCGGGTTGTTTGTCCCGTATGAGAAGGAAGAATATCATCAATAACAATAATAGTATTCCTCTTACAATTCTTTTCTGTATTACGAAAATCTCGTATTACTTGATCGAAGTGATGCAACCCATCAATAAACACCAGATCAGGTACTCTTCCATTAAGAAGATTCTTTTCAAAAAACTTATCACTCTTCAATACATGTATCTCAGCTTCATTTGCATTTCCTCCGCTGGTAGGCTTTGGATCAACCCCAATTGTTTTGCATTTTGCCAATCGAATAGATACCCCACGATCCACTCCAATCTCAAAATATAATTGCGGATTGTAAATCTCATGAAATAAAGAAAGTATCTCATACTTATGCATCCCTCCTTTTCCTTTATCCTTTAAATCACCTTTGTAAGGAACAGATAACTCCTGACGCATCCCAATTGGCCTGTTGTTCTGTGGTTTCTGGGATTTTACATGTTGCAAAACCGTTTGGAAAGTGACTTTAGGAAACTGCTTAATTGCGCTATCCGGATTCACATTTACAATCTTAATCCCTAACTTTTTCGCATCTTTGACAATAACCTGAAAACTCTTTTGGAAGTTGTCAAAAGTCTTTTGTTTTGTCTGATGTTTATATTCTCCATGCCAATGGGTTCTTCCCTTCTCATCTGCTGTCATATCAAAACCAAGCAAGTAAATTTCCTTTACTCCCAATGAAGCCGCTAAACTAATAGCAGCCCCTCCAGTATGTGAATTCCATCTTATCCGATCTCTCTTCGCGATATCAATACCAAACCGACTTACATTCTTATTAATGATCTGAATATTTTTTTGATGCTCCCGGAAGTCATTCCTCAGTTGAGCGCAAGATACTTTCAAACCCGGAAAAGCATTAATACCAACATGATGAGTTCTAAAAAATGGAGAATCTCCAAACAGAAGAACATCAACCAATTCCCCTAATAAGTACGCCATATTAGTTCCGATGACATGCTCTCCTTGTAATGATTTCATCCAAGGCAAGTACGCGTACGGAGAAAGCTCCCCGCTTGTTACTTTATCTATCATATCATCAGGGACTCCAAATTGCTTAGGAAAGGATACACCTCCTCCAATAATCCAGCATCTTTCTTTATCCCACATATTTGGAATTTGCCACATCACTACGGTTTTATTTTTCTGCATTCAAATCTTCAGCATACTTCTGCGCCTCATTCTGACGATACTTCTTATCATTAACTTTCGTATCTGTCAATGTATCAATTACATCAAACCATCCTGATCCGGAGGGAACAACCTCAAACCGATCTTTCTTCTCTTCTTTTTTTAATGGGGTTGTCTGCTGTTTTAAATCTTCCAGCAATTCAAACTCATGAATATACTTTCCTAATTCTTCTGCGGTAATCCTGATTTTCTCTCCTGGTTTGATTCTTCGCATAGGATTCCGTAATCTCAATCCCCCTGTTCCAGGAAATTTACGATACAATGGTTTACTTAAATCATTATCCCAACTTCTTTCCATGATTTTAAATATTAAAGAAAGAAAAAATTACCTGATTAGTAATTTTTCTTTCGGTTTCTATCAACTAAGTTTTACAATTCCGGTATTACCATTGTAATCAGCTTTAAGTCTCGG
>Ga0307964_1001039_pt1 | contig 11654 bp, 12 predicted proteins | sample OrgLakmetagen596_FD_201823 | JGI IMG/M metagenome (GOLD analysis project Ga0307964, IMG submission 201823) | Saline water microbial communities from Organic Lake, Antarctica - #596 | ecosystem: Environmental > Aquatic > Non-marine Saline and Alkaline > Saline | place: Antarctica: Organic Lake... | reverse complement strand
GTGACCACCTGGGTTTCAAAGGCCGAGCCATTGAGCGTCTGAAAAAAGGCATCCAGTTCGGTTTGCAGGGCGCTGTTGGGTTGATTGAGCAAAAACAGGACCAGATTGGGGAAGGTCAGATGGCGTTGGCGGGTAAAGTGTTTTGGATGGGTTCGATGCTGGGCAATAAAATCGGGGCAGCTTAGGAGATTGGTTAATTTATGTACAATTTTCAGCCAGGATCTCGGTTGGGTTGTCAATCGTTGTTTTTTTATTGTGCTCCATAGGGCATTTCCTTGTTGATGAGTGAGGTCTAATTATATGATATTTTTAGGGAAATGTCTTAAGTTGATGACATTGGGCGTGGTATTCCCCGTTGAAAGTCTCACACACTTCGTCAAAAACTAGCAAAAAGGCGTGGTGGTCATCGTCAGATTCAAAATCACCTCACGCCAATTTTCGCGAGATGTTACATGGTACAACGCGCCGGCAAATTCCAGTCGCAGCGGTCTGGCCATCTCCTGGCTCCTTCCGTGATTCTAATTGAGACGGGAGAGAATGAGACGATTACAACCAAAGGGCAAGGCAGGGGCAAAATGCAAGACCTGACCCCGGGACCGTCGTTGGGTTAACCGGTGTTGTTTGTCGACTTCGCGCAGTAGTAACAAACCAGCATCGGAGGTGATGTGGCCTCCGGAGAAATCGGCTTCAATCTGGCGGCGGGAGAGTGGCGAGAAGGTCAGTTTTTGAGTTACCATTGTTGATGCGACTGTTTGTGTTTGGTGGATTGCTTAGTCTCTTGAAACCAGGGGATAAACCCGTGACATTCATCTTACGGAAAATGATTGAAAATATTCCAGTAATGATTAATAGGTCGAGAAATAATATTTTCTCCGGCTCAGTGTAAATGCACTTTTTCTTAGGTGCAAAATAAAATCTGGCTATTTACTACTGTGAAGATTTTATTTTGAGCTAAGTTTTCTCGGCTGCGATAGGTAAAAATGAGCTTTAATACAGAAAAAAGAAGAACTAACGACTGTCCTCTCGTTAGCGTATATATTCCGACTTATAATCGCTTAAGGTTATTGAAGCGCGCAATAAGCTCCGTTCTTAATCAATCTTACATCAATATAGAGTTGCTGATCGTGGATGATGGCTCGTCTGATGGAACCTGTGACTACTTGGAAGCGTTAGCGAAAACCGAGAGTCGTGTAGTTATTTTGAAGAAGACAGGGCGACGTGGTGCGCCGGCTTCACGTAACATTGCAATATTTAATGCTAAAGGAAAATATATAACTGGATTGGATGATGATGACTTTTTTTGTGAAGGCCATATCAGTAATTTATTGAATAACTATGATTCTTCTTTGTCCTGTTGTTTTGTTAGAAAGCAAAATTATAAGGATCGTTTTCTATCACCTATTGCTTTTATGACTCGTCGAGTAGGTTTTTACCAGTTGGCTCATTTCAACATAATAGGGAATCAAGTTTTCACCGAGACCTGGAAGATCAGGCAAATAAAGGGGTTTGATGAGAAGTTGATGGCTGCACAAGACTATGACACTTGGCTTGTATTGTTGAAAAATTTCGGACTGGCAAAGCTTGTTTACAGCGACACTTATAGGGTAGATGTTAGTCATGGCGGGCAAAGAATTACAGAAAATGTGCAGAAAAAAATATCTGCCTATAAGTATATTTGTGATAAACATGATTTCAATAGCGTACCTTCTGTTGCCCGTTCGTTTGATCTTAGGTGTAATTTGTTGGCCTGTGATTTCTCCAGATTACCAGCACTTGCAATTCTTGATCCCAAAAATTCCCGCTACCTGAAAAGAGTATTTTCGTGCGCTTGGTATTTTTATGGGCTAAAGAAAGGCTAAGCGTATGACTTTTAGTGTTAGAAAATCTTTTATTGTCGTAACTGCTCTGTCCATGTTGGGAATTGTTAACCTCAGGGTTTTCGATTTTTTTATAGTTTTTTTCGTTGGTTGCCTGTTTTTTTTCTACAAATTTAGGAAAAAATCAATTTTTTATTTTGTTTTGGTTCTGCTTGCTTTTTCCTTTATCACAGTTTTTCCTAGGGAGGGTTTTGAATACACGCAGTTTTACTGGTTGATCTATTTGGTGCGGGCATTTTTTGTCTTTATGGTTTTTCAATATATTTTTGATCCGGAAAAAGATCTTGACCTGTTGTTGAAGTCCGGACTGCTTGGTGCCTTTATTATTTTTGCGGCCGCCGCGCTACAAATTCTTGGTATACAAGTAGGCGAAAATCCCGTCGTCGCTTGGAATTTTCGTTTAAGTGGGTTTGGGAACTCCAATTATTTAGCGGTTTCGTTGATTTTTTTTGTTTTTTTGTGGATTTTCAAGTACTCCACTAGTGGTAAGGGTAGTTTTTTTTACCCTTCTTTTTTACTTTCTCTAGTTTTGTGGAGCGGCTCTAGGGGCGCAATCTTAGGATTTTCTGTTGCGATTATCTCTTGTTTTTTTTTGGTTTGTTATCGAGCTTTAACTAGTGGTAAGATCCCAAGACCATATAAGGTCTTAGTTGGTGTTGGGGTTTCAGTATTTTTTTTAATATCTGCGTTTGTCTATAGTTTTTTCTCAGTTTTTCGAGACTTCCTCCGGTTGGCTGACTTGCAAGAGAGCACTGGTAGTGGTCGTGAAATGTTGTGGATTGAAGCGATTGATCTGTTCCATGGTTCTGGGTTTCTAATAAAAATCCTGGGACACGGTGGTGGTGCTGCTTGGACATTGAATTATAGCAAGGATTCATTTAAAGCCGTTCATAACGACTATATAACTATTCTAATAGACTATGGTTTGTTAGGTCTCGTTTTTTTTGTAGCTTTTAATTTGTTCTTACTGTTCAAAGCTGCCCGGTCCGGGTTTGACTTTTTGCCTTTTTATCCAATATTTCTTGTTATTTTTATGATGACTAATGACGTCTCTAATGGTGCTCCCTATGCAGCTTCTCTAAGCATTTGTTTTGTTTTGTCAAGGTTAAAAAATAATCAAATCCAGGCTTTGAAATATAATTTATAAGTTTAATGCTGATGAGGGATGATGGTGGACCTGTGGGTTGACTAACGTTCACTGAATTTCTCAAAGAGTTACGACACGATGATTCTGTACCATGCACGTTGCACAACACTTCGCGATGAACCCAAAATCTGGCTAATCACCGGCGTAGCCGGCTTTATTGGCTCCAATCTTCTGGAGCATTTGCTGAAACTCGATCAAACCGTCATTGGCCTCGATAACTTCGCGACCGGGCACCAGCACAATCTGGATGAAGTACAATCTCTGGTGACTGAGGCGCAATGGGCAAGGTTTCGTTTTATTGAAGGCGATATTGTTAACCTGGCGGATTGTGAACGGGCCTGTGCCGGGGTGGATTATGTGCTGCACCAGGCTGCGCTGGGCTCTGTGCCTCGCTCTATCAATGATCCCATCACCACCAATGCTGCCAACGTTTCCGGCTTTCTGAATATGCTGGTGGCTGGGCGGGATGCTGGGGTGCAAAGCTTTACCTATGCCGCATCCAGCTCTACCTATGGTGACCATCCGGCCTTGCCCAAGGTAGAGGATGCGATTGGCAAGCCTCTGTCACCCTACGCGGTCACTAAATATGTGAATGAACTCTATGCCGATGTGTTTGCGCGCACCTATGGGTTTAAGGCTACGGGGCTGCGGTATTTTAATGTGTTTGGTCAGCGCCAGGATCCGGATGGAGCCTACGCAGCGGTTATTCCCAAGTGGGCCGCGGCCATGATTGCGGGTGAGTCGGTTTACATAAATGGCGATGGCGAAACCAGTCGGGACTTTTGCTTTATCGAGAACGCGGTTCAGGCGAACCTGCTGGCGGCCACAGCATCGGATTCGGCACGGGGAGAGGTTTATAACGTTGCCGTTGGCGATCGCACTACGCTGGACATTTTGTTTGATTCTTTGAAGCAATCATTGGCGTCCATCGGCTGCCCCTATGAAAAGCGGCCGGTGTATCGGGAGTTTCGGTCTGGCGATGTTCGACATTCCCAAGCCAGTATTGATAAAGCGGCAGAAAAGCTGGGTTATGCGCCCGAGTTTCGGATTCAGGAAGGTATAAGCAAAGCGATGCCTTGGTATCGCGCCACGCTTACTTCAAAAAATTGAGCCACGGAACTTTAGGCCCTGAGTTATGTATCAAGTTTTCGACACAGTAGATGAAGTTTCACGTTACACGGCGCAACGGATTCTCGATAAAATTAAGGCCACACCTGATGCCATACTGGGCTTCGCAACCGGCAGCACGATGGAGCCTGTGTATGCACGGCTACTGCAATGCCTGCAACAAGCTCCGGTAGACGTACCACAATCGACTACGTTCAATCTGGATGAATATATTGGGCTCGGTGCCGAGCACTCGCAAAGCTATAACTACTATATGTGCCAACACTTATTCAACCAGCTGAATATACCGGTGCAGAGTGTTAATCTGCCCGATGGTTTCGCCAAGGATGTTGAAGGTGCCTGTCAGGCTTATTCTGATGCGATTAAGGCCGTGGGTGGGTTTGACTTACAGCTGCTGGGTATTGGCTCAAACGGTCACAATGGGCTTTAATGAGCCGCGAACCGGTTTTTCCAGCCGCACCCATGTGATTCAGCTCGCTGAGCAAACGCGTATTGATAACGGCCGCTTTTTTACTGCGCAACATGAAGTGCCTACTCATGCGATCACTATGGGTATTCAGGATATCCTGGAAGCCAAGGAAATTATTTTAGCAGCGACTGGCCGCAACAAAGCGAACATTATGGCTGAGTTGTTTAACAGTGCTATGGATGAGGCATTGCCAGCCTCGGCACTTAAGCAGCATCACAACTTAACCATTGTGTTGGATCGCGAAGCGGCCACCTTGCTTCCGCGCCAGGCATTTGAAAAACAATGTCCGGCACCCTCTGCCTCGGCATAGTTGCCAGCTGGACGTTGTGGCGAGCAATCATCCGCCAGTTCACCAAAAATATGTAAATTTCAGGAATTTTAAATGAAAAAGATTGCCGTAATTGGTTTGGGTTACGTGGGCTTGCCTTTGGCAGTGGCGTTTGGTGAGAAGCGGGCTGTGGTTGGTTTTGATATTAACCCTAAACGTATTGATGAGTTAAACGCCGGGAAGGATGTGACCCGGGAAGTGTCTGCAGACGAGATGGCGGCTGCATCTGGCCTGTCGTTTTCCACCTCCGCGGACGACCTAGCGCAATGTCAGGTGTTTATCGTGACCGTACCCACGCCCATTGATGAGTTTAAACGCCCGGACTTGACTCCGTTGGTGAAGGCCAGTGAAACCGTGGGCAAGGTGCTTAAGCCGGGCGATATTGTGGTTTACGAGTCGACGGTTTACCCCGGTGCCACGGAAGAGGTGTGTGTGCCTGTGCTGGAGCGGGTGTCTGGCCTGCGCTTCAACCAGGATTTCTTCGCGGGCTACAGCCCGGAGCGCATTAACCCAGGTGATAAAGAACACCGGGTAACCACCATTATGAAGGTAACGTCCGGCTCTACCCCGGCGGTGGCCGATGAAGTGGATGCCATGTACGCAGACGTGATCACGGCGGGCACGCACAAGGCGAGTTCGATTAAGGTGGCGGAAGCGGCCAAGGTGATTGAGAACACCCAGCGGGATTTGAACATTGCCCTCATGAACGAGTTGTCGATGATTTTCGGCCGGTTGGGTATCGACACCCATGAGGTGCTTGCGGCGGCCGGGACGAAATGGAATTTTCTGCCTTTTAAGCCAGGCCTTGTGGGCGGGCACTGCATTGGGGTGGACCCGTACTACCTGACGCACAAGGCCCAGGCCATTGGCTACCACCCAGAGATTATTCTGGCCGGGCGCAGAATGAATGACGGCATGGGCCCGCACGTGGCATCCGAGCTGGTTAAAAAAATGATTAAAGCGGGCCATGCCGTAGCTCACGCACGGGTTTTGGTCTTGGGATTTGCCTTTAAGGAGAATTGCCCGGATTTGCGCAATACCCGGGTGATTGATGTGGTTCGGGAGCTGAAAGAGTTTGGCTGCGCGGTTGATGTCTCAGACCCTTGGGCGAGCAGTGAAGAAGCCGAGCACGAATACGGTATCTCGCTGCTCGAAGCACCGCAAAAAGGACATTACGATGCACTCTTACTGGCAGTGCCTCATAAAGAGTATGCCAGCATGGCGGCAGGTGATTTACGTGCTTATTTAAAGGAGGGCGGTGTTTTGTTTGACCTTAAAGGCGTTTTGCCGTTAGGTTTAGCTGATTTAAGATTGTGACTCCACAACTCCCTTGTTGACCATTACTAGTTGACTACTAGATGGATCCGTATATGCAAGCCCTGACCAGCACTGGTTTACTGGCGGTCTCGCTTTCTCTCATCAGTGGCTTGAGCACGTTCTTCGGGTGGTATTTCTGGAGTTATGATCAATTAATTTAATTGCATTGAAAAAACCTAAATTCGTAAAAAGCATTGAAGAGCGGATAGAGTACGGCATGGATTATTATAATTAACTTGGCGAGTACCCAAAAAATGCAACCAAAACTGTTCGTCCGATTATTGATTCAACTAGGTCGACCCATGCAGAGCACTCGTACAAAGTTATAGCAGCTTAAGCTAGATTTAATGGGCAGCTAATGAAAGGAGGACAATTTGGTTATTAATGCATTAAGTGCACTTCGTGGTGGTGGGCAAACGTATTTATTAAACATACTGCGGTGTGTTGATGAAACTAATCCACCAGTAAAAATTACCGTTATCGCCAATACGAAAAATGTAGCATTGTTTGTGCCGTTTCAATCTGAAGGGGTTGATGTTTTTGAAGCTAAATTCGCTTCTAAGAATATTGTTTTTCGTGTTTTTTGGGAGTTTTTTATATTGCCTTTTTGGTTAGCATCTAATAACAGTAAACAGTATTTTGCGCCGGGAGGGATTATGATTTCCCTTATGCCTCGTAATTGCAAAAGCTTTACGGCGCTTCGAAACATGTTACCATTTGATAAAGCGGAGCGGCAGCGGTTCCCGCTGTTTTCCTATATTCGATTTAAACTTTGGTTGCTAAGGTTTGTGTTTTTGCTTTCCTACCGAATGGTCGATGGCGTTATCTTTATCTCTAATTACTCTAGAGATGTTGTCGAGCAATATATGCCTACCATAAAGAACAAGTCTGTTGTTATTTATCACGGGCTTAATGAAGATTTTAGGCGCAGTGGTGAAAATTTAATCCTAGCTAAAGAGCTTGGGCTAAACGCAGGTGAATATTATTTGTATGTTTCTATCCTTGATGTGTATAAAGCACAAAAAGAGGTGATTGAAAGCTGGAAGCAGCTTGTTGAGAAGGGCTTTACATACCCTCTGGTGCTGGTTGGCCAAAATCATAATAAGTATGGGAAAGACATTGTTAATGCGATTGAAAATGATAAAAGTGGCTTGATACGTTATTTAGGGCCCGTTGAGTATCATCGACTGCCCAGCCTTTACCAAAACGCTCGCGCTTTGATTTTTGCATCGTCTTGTGAGTGCTGCCCTAATATATTGCTTGAAAATCTCGCATCTGGAAGGCCCGTTTTTTCATCAGCTATTCAGCCTATGCCAGAGTTTGGTGGTGATGCCGCTATTTATTTTGACCCCTATGAGCCTACGAGTTTAGCGGATAAGGTAGTTGGTTTTGAGGCTGATGATACAAACTTCGCTGAATATGGCAATCTTGCTTTAGAGAAGTCTAAAGATTTTGACTGGCAAAAAACAACTAACGCAACCATAAGTTACATAATAGGTAACACGTAGATCATGGTAGGCGATGATCCATCACTTATGGCTGTTCAACTTTGGTAGTGTAAAATCCACGATTTGAAGATTTCAAGGAAGTTTCTACATCATGTTTATTGGAAAAACCCTACTGATCACCGGCGGCACCGGCTCCTTCGGCAACGCCGTCCTCAAACGCTTCTTGGACACGGACATCGAAGAAGTCCGCATCTTCAGCCGAGACGAGAAAAAACAGGATGACATGCGTAAGCGCTACGCCAGCCCAAAACTCAAGTTTTACATTGGCGATGTACGCGATTACCAGAGCATTCTGAACGCCACCCGCGGTGTGGATTTCATCTTTCACGCCGCAGCGCTAAAGCAAGTGCCCTCCTGCGAATTCCATCCCATGGAAGCGGTCAAAACCAATATCCTAGGTACCGAAAATGTCCTCGAAGCTGCTATCCAGAATGAAGTGAAGCGTGTTGTCTGCCTAAGTACAGATAAGGCCGTGTACCCCATTAACGCCATGGGTATATCCAAGGCAATGATGGAAAAGGTGATGGTTGCTAAGTCCCGCAACGTTGATCCGGAGAAGACCATTATCTGCGGCACCCGCTATGGCAATGTCATGGCTTCTCGTGGCTCGGTGATTCCGCTATTCGTAGATCAGATTCGCGCCGGAAACGCCTTAACCATTACCGACCCAAATATGACCCGCTTTATGATGACCCTGGCGGATGCGGTGGATTTGGTACTGTATGGTTTTGAGCATGGCACCAACGGTGATCTATTCGTTCAAAAAGCCCCTGCCGCTACTGTGGAAACCCTAGCCAGGGCGCTAACCGATATGATGGGTAAGCCGGAACACCCCATTAATGTGATTGGTACCCGGCACGGTGAGAAGCTGTTTGAAGCGTTGCTAAGCCGGGAGGAAATGGCTTGTGCCCAAGATCTGGGTGGCTATTATCGTGTTCCGCCGGATTTGCGGGATTTGAATTATGGCAAGTTTGTGGAACAAGGTGAGGAGAAGATTTCCCGTACGGAGGATTACAATTCTCACAATACAGAGCGCTTGGATGTGGCCGGTATGCAAACGTTGTTGCGTAAGCTGAATTTCATGCGTGCCCTGGAACGCGGTGAATACATCAACCCGGAGGATTGAACCATGCGTGTACTGGTAACTGGCGCAAACGGTTTTATCGGAAAAAATCTGCAAATGCACCTGCGTGAGCGGGGCGGTGTGGAGATTGTGCCATTCACCCGTGAGCATATTGAAACGGATTTACCCGACCTGCTGAAAGGAGTGGATTGGGTGTTTCATCTTGCGGGCATTAACCGCCCGGAAGACCCTTCGGAATTCGTAACCGGCAATGCCGGCCTTACTGAAGCGCTTTGTGAGGCGGTGAAAAAGACTGGTAGGAAGATCCCCATGATGTATACCTCGTCCATCCAGGTGGAAAAGGATAACGACTACGGCACCAGTAAGCTCGCTGCAGAGAACGCGTTACTGGAGCTCAACCAAACTACTGGCTGCTCGGTATACATCTATCGTTTACCTAACGTATTCGGTAAATGGGCGCGGCCTAACTACAACTCCGCCGTGGCCACCTTCTGCCACAATGTCGCTCGGGATTTGCCGGTACAGATTAATGATCCGGATGCCGTTATCCAGTTGGTTTACATCGATGATTTAATCGCAAGCTTTCTGGGTCTACTGGATGGTGTGGAGGAATCTACACCTTTTGCGGAAGTGGAGCCGGTTTATCAGATTACCGTAGGCGAACTGGCGGCGCAGTTGCAGCGCTTCAAAGCTACGCGGGCTAATCTGATTACCGAGAACGTAGGTACTGGGCTAACACGCGCCTTGTATTCTACCTATGTGAGTTACCTGCCACCGGAAAGCTTCACATACACCGTACCCCAACACGGCGATGAGCGCGGTGTGTTTGTTGAAATGCTGAAAACACGGAATGCTGGCCAGTTTTCTTTCTTCACCGCTCATCCCGGTATTACGCGTGGCGGCCATTATCATCATTCCAAAACTGAAAAGTTTCTGGTGATTAAAGGCGAGGCCTGTTTCCGTTTCCGACACATGCTGACGGGCGAATTCTATGAGCTTCGCACATCCGGCGAAAAGCCTGAGATTGTAGAAACCGTACCAGGCTGGACTCACGACATCACCAACGAAGGGGATAGCGAGTTGGTGTGCATGCTCTGGGCTAACGAAATTTTTGACCGCGAACGCCCGGATACTTTTGCCTGCCCGGTGGGTACCAAAGCCTGAATTGAAGCCTGCTCTAATGCCGGAATGGCAGAGCATGCAGTATGGATAGCTGAGTGACTTTATGAACAAACTGAAAGTAATGACCGTGGTCGGCACCCGGCCGGAGATTATTCGCCTCTCCCGCGTTATAGCTAAGCTGGATGAGCACTGTGAACACATCCTGGTGCACACCGGCCAGAACTACGATTTTGAGTTGAATGAAATCTTCTTCCAGGATTTGGGTATCCGCAAACCGGATCATTTTCTGAGTGCCGCCGGAGCCACCGGCGCCGAAACGATTGGCAACGTCATCATTGCAGTTGATCGGGTGCTGGAAGAAGTGCAGCCGGAGGCGCTTTTGGTGCTGGGTGACACCAACAGCTGCATGGCGGTTATTCCAGCCAAGCGCCGCAAAATCCCGACCTTCCACATGGAAGCAGGCAATCGCTGTTTTGACATGCGGGTGCCGGAGGAGATCAACCGCCGGATTGTGGATCACACCGCCGATATCAACCTCACCTATAGCACCATTGCCCGGGATTACCTGCTCCGCGAAGGCTTGCCGCCAGATAGGGTGATCAAAACCGGCAGCCCTATGTACGAAGTGCTCAACCACTTTCGTGCTGGTATTGATGCGTCCGATGTTTTGGAGCGTTTGGGCCTGAAGGAAGGGCAGTTCTTTGTGGTGAGCGCTCACCGGGAAGAGAATGTGGATTCCGACAAGAACTTCCTAGCTCTAGTAGATACTCTCAATGCCGTGGCGGATCAGTATGACTATCCGGTGATTGTGTCTACCCACCCCAGAACTCAGAAAAAAGTGGATGCCATGGGTGTGCAGTTCCATGAGAATGTGCGCCTACTCAAGCCGCTGGGGTTCAAGGATTACAATAAGCTTCAGTTAAGCGCCAAAGCGGTATTGTCCGACAGTGGCACGATTAACGAAGAGGCCTCCATCCTAAACTTCCCGGCCCTGAATATCCGTGAAGCCCATGAGCGCCCCGAAGGCATGGAAGAAGCTGCCGCCATGATGGTAGGCCTGGGCAAGGAGCGAGTGTTACAAGGACTGGCCATTCTGGAAACCCAAGGCCGGGGTGAAGAGCGTACGCTGAGGTTGGTGGCTGATTACAGCATGCCCAATGTGGCGGATAAGGTGGTTCGCATTATTCATAGTTATCGTGACTACGTGATGCAGACGGTCTGGAAGCGGTATTGAGGAAACACACTTGAAGGTTTTGGCAATCCACCGCTTTTATTGGCCCGATACTCCCCCGTATGCGTCTATGTTGCGAACCATTGTGCGCCAATGGGTGGACGATGGGCATGACGTTGATGTTCTGTCATCCCAGCCTTCCTACAAGGCTGGAGTTAAGAGCCAGAAACAGCCTCGAAAAGAGGTCGTGGATGGCGCCAACATCGCTAGACTTGATTTGCCCTCGGAGGCGGGTAAGCCTTTGGTGCGCATCCTTAATGCTTTGCACCTAGGCGTGGCGGTATTTTGGCAGGCGGTAATCAGAAGGCGGTACGACGTAATTATGGTGTCGACGTCGCCGCCAGTGCTGGCGGGCTGGTTTGTGGCGTTAGCAGCGAAACTGTCGGGGGCACGGTTTATCTATCACTGCATGGATATTCATCCGGAAATCGGTCGCATTTCCG
>Ga0307964_1001033_pt1 | contig 11756 bp, 9 predicted proteins | sample OrgLakmetagen596_FD_201823 | JGI IMG/M metagenome (GOLD analysis project Ga0307964, IMG submission 201823) | Saline water microbial communities from Organic Lake, Antarctica - #596 | ecosystem: Environmental > Aquatic > Non-marine Saline and Alkaline > Saline | place: Antarctica: Organic Lake... | reverse complement strand
CCTGACTCTGAACCGGACAAGATAGTTGACGCTGCATGTAGTGGTTCAATAATTCCGGACACCAGAGTAGGTAGCATTGTTGCCGCCATCAGCGAAGCGAGGTGTCCGGAATCATTGGAAAGCGGACAGTTTTCGCGACGCCGAGATGGGCTAGGAGTCTCCAGTGCACCAGGGTAAGTCCAGAGACTTGCCGGGGACCTATGAGAAATCCGGTTTAGGTCCATCCAGTTTGCCTTGCAATGTTAATCAGTCGGCTCTGACATAAATAATTTAGTATCCATGAGCCGGTTTTCACAAATAAGCAATTTAGAATAGGGAAAATAAGGTGGGGAGGTCTTCTGGGTCCCGAAAGCCTCAATTTTAATATGTGTTGCATTCTGTATGGCGGTTGAGAAATTTTCAGGCTTGCGTTTACTAGTAAATCCAGTGTGTTCAAAGTGAGAAGCTACATTCCGGGCATAGGGATACTGGTCACCCCAAACTGAGCGCAGGCGTTCAGTGATTTGGGAGCACGCTTCTTTAGCTGAATCTATGTCAGATGATTCTTTGTTTAGATAAATGGTGTACCTCAAGGTCACGCGATTTGTATCCCAATCGTAGCCTGCGTCCGAATAACGATTGTGGAGTCGGTTATCAAGGTTCTTGAATTCTATACCATCCAGAGATGCTTTGAGGCGATATAGCCCCCAGTCCAGCATCGAGACAGGGTCAGTCAAAAGGTGCTTGAATACTGACGATGGCTCTGAAAATACTGGAGAAGATATCGTGAGTACGACCAAAAAAAGTATATTTTTCATGCACTTAATTCCACGTGAAAGTATGGCAGGAACTAGATATAGACCTCAGTGAGTGCGGAAACCTTATCGTTTCATCATTACAATCTCCACCCCTGCTCAACCTGTCTAGAGTTCTACTCGGAATTTCGGTCCATTCAAAACTGGAAAACGGGGGATGATAGATTTTTGAGCCAGAAAAAAATGCCGAGATCAACGCACTGTAAAAGGTCCGCTTTGTGGTCAATCTGAATGTTCGCTTTGCGACCTCAGCGTGCTTTGTTTCCGAATAGCGGATTGGGCAGGCCCCTATCTGAAAAGGTCTGCTTTGTGGTCATAACAAATAGATTCGGTCCAACACCGGCCAAACTATGATGTGAAACTGCGACCAAATCATGGTGAGGTGATCAGATGGCTTGCTGAAGCCCTAACGTACCGGATTTAACAGCAGGGCGTGCCGATCGGGTTGGCCTGGAACACCGCCAAAGGTCAGTTCAAATACATTGCCTTATAAGTGTTGCCTTTTTTCGTATTTTAAAGCGTTGATATTGAAGGGTTACTCACTCACTCGATAACAAATTTCGTATGTTTTAGCTTGTTATAAGCTAGTCTTAATCGAAGCAAAGGTTCCCAGGGGCCAGATCAATGGTTACCCCCTGCTGGACAATGCGGATATTTAGCTCGGTTTGTTAGGATCGTCAAATCGTACGATCTCGAGCCAGCACGGCAGGAGTCAACGTGGATGCAGGCGTTCCTAGAAAACTGTCGAAGTTGATTGCCTACTATTTTTTGGGGGCTACCCTCTGGCCTGGCAGCATGTGTAAAAATAGAAGTGCTTGGACGCTGGAACTGACCAAATATCCAAAAACCAGAACAGTGTCGCCAGAGTATTGGCGTCATTAGTGGGCATTCATGGGGCTCGCTGCGATACTATGACAAATTCAGGTTAGACGCCCAAAACTCAACAATTACACAAGATCCTAGGCACACGAGGTCTTGCGTTATTACAGGCAGTCACTGTCAGTGAAAAACAATGAAAACATCGAAATTGGCTCTACTTCTGCCTCTCGTCCTGTCGGTGCTAGGGATATCTGTAGGCGCGTACGGGGCCGAGAATCAGAAAATGCAGCTGATGCCGAAAAGCGTTTCCCTCCCACCGACAGAATTTCGTGACAGCAACGGCCCTGTTTCTATTTCATCATTCAGCGGGCAGTTTGTGTTGCTAAATTTTTGGGCGACTTGGTGCGCTCCATGCGTCAAGGAGATGCCTTCACTTGATCGATTGGCTAGTCGCCTTGAAGCAAATGGGGTAAGAGTCGTCGCACTAAGTCAAGACGAGGCCGGCCCAACTCAAGTTGACCCGTTCGTTGAAGGCCTCAATCTGTCTAATATTACGATTTTATATGATCCGGCAAATAAGGCTTTTCGGAATTATGCACTGCGAGGATTACCAACCACCTTTCTGATTTCACCTGAAGGTAAATTAATAGGACGGTTGGAGGGCGCTGCTCAATGGGACGAAGGTTTCCTGGCAGAGCAAGTGGAGAAGCTGACCGCAAATCCAAACTGAAGCTATTCACGACACATTACACGCAGTTACTTGACTACAGGCATGTAGAAACCTAAAGTATTTGTAATTAATCAAGGAGCGATCCGCATGCGCGTAACAAGGCTACTTCAAACCTTCTTTTTAACCATTGCTTTTAGCTTATCTTTCAACGCTTTAGCTGTTGGACTAATTTCACAAGCTCAGTCTGCGGCAACGGCCGAAATAAATGGTCTTGGAGCCCCAGATTCACAATTCGTTCTAGAGACTCAAGCTGAAGAAACTGAAAATATCATGCTCAATGAATTGGTGTTGAGTAGCGTTGGCGATCAAAATGTAGATGAAATCAACCAACGGTCAACTGGCTGCTCAACTGGCTGCTCAACCGGATGTTCAACCGGCTGCTCAACTGGATGTTCAGTGGGCTGCTCTGTAGGGTGTTCTGTAGGGTGTCGCTGAGAGAACGTCTCACGACACAAAAAGCCCAGCCACTTGGCTGGGCTTTTTCTTTTTGGGGCTTAGTCATTGTTGCTGCTTCTGTTTTGGCAGTTACAGACGCGAACACGTTTGCCACATGGCTAGCAGCGTCGCTGTTACCTGTTACTCCGGCCTACCTCTCTTGGCTGAAGCGCACCATCTTTTTTGCACTTGCTCTGTCCGTGCTTGTCGCTGGACCACAGCTACTACTACTGATTGTCCCCGCAGTTTTGGCAATAACAGGACGCGCCTACCCTGCTGCGGTTAGTTTTGGCTTACTGACGAGTTTAGTGCTCCTGTACCCTCATTTTCAATCAGTCAACGTTCACGGACCACTGTCGATCCCGTTAGCATCGTTTTCGTTCATTCTCGTAAGCGCATGGGTGCCCGCAATCATCTTTTTCCGCGTAATATCTTGGAAAAGCCTGATCGCCCTCTTCCTGTTGCCGGTGGCGACAATTCTAATTCTCTCTATTTCATCGGCACACTGGCTCAAGCCAAGCATACTCACCAATGACCTAGTTCGATTGATACTGGCCGTCCTGCCCACAGCAATCGTTAGCTGCTTCTCGACATTGCGTTCAACCGTTGTGCCACCACTCAAATGGACGGTGATTCCCATGCTCGTTGGCTGGGCTACAGTTTCATTGATCCCCTATGCGCCGTTCTCTTCTATCGTCTTCGATGAATCGCACGGGAAGTGGGAAACTGTTCAATCGTCATTTGGGCCTGAAAGCTTTGGGCGCAATTCTAATTACACATACACGGAGCTATTCAAAAAAGCTGACAGGCTGGTTGGCAGAAGCAGCATATTCGAAAACGAGTCAGCGCCTCTTCCCGGTGTGGATTCTCTTATGATTGTCAAAGTGCCTGCTGAATCCCTTTCAGAAATGTTCGAATCAAAGCTCACAGACTGGGTTGCAAAAGGGGGGCGACTTTTAGTCATTGCTGACCATACCGATCTTTACGATACCACCCAAAACATCAATAGCCTGCTTACAAAAAACTTTGGGATGCGTATTAACGCGGATGCCGTCTACGACGCAACAGGCATGCCTAATATTCCCACGATTCCCGTGGCGGGCGGATTGCTGGGGCAGATCGTTGCGAATAACCGCCAGTTTGCTTGGCAAACTGGCGCAAGCCTTGAACAGCTTCCTACACTAGGCATCGAGCTAATGTCCTACGGACCCTCATTCTCTGAGCCGGGCGACTACTCGAGAGCGAACCGCTTTGGTCCGTTCGTACCAGAGTTAACGAAGCGTTATTTCAATCACTCTGCGGCAATCGGGTTTGCCCACGGCCTGGGAGCAGTTGCTGTGGTCTTGGACAGCACTCCTTGGTCTAACTTTTCGATTTTTAAAGAAGAATATAACCAAATGTTTCGGGGGCTCGTTAGAGCGCTCGAGCAACCTTACCAGCTACGTATACTTGCTACTGGAGCAATAATTCTTGGCATTTTGGCCATTGTAGCCAATGCCCTACCCTTGAACGTGACCCTACCCATTCTCGGATTGATAATGGGCTGCACCTTAGGCTCCGGGACCTCAATTGGCAGCGTATCGTGGTCGAATCACATCGAAGGGCGAGACTTTAACGTTCGCGTTCACACAGGGCCCAACGCCCGATTAGAATTCCTAAAGCAGCTCGTACTCCCAGGCGAGCATAACTACTCGCGTATCGTCTCTGCACTGGGAAAGTATGATCTTATGCCCATAGCATTTTCGTTCGGCGAAGAGCATCCAACTCTTATCGATTCAAAAGACTGGCTTTTCATCGAGCCATCACCTGCACAGCTGCCAGAATATCGCCACACCCGTCGTCACCTCCGGCAGGGTGGAAACTTAGTGTTCCTTTTTTCTCCACAGCAGGCAACAGACACCAATGTTCTACGCTGGCTAAATGATTGGGGGCTCATAACACAGAACAGCATCGGTTTGAGCGTCTCCGACGGGATGACAAGTTCGTCCGGCTCTTTCTTAGGTGGACGAGGCCCCGTCCTCAGCAGGAACATACGTGTCATAACGACAGCTTATGGTTCTTCCTTACTAAAACCTTATGAAGCCGACCAGTTCCTCCAAAGCTATACGCTACGGCCAACGAAGCTGCCACGAGAGAGCGGCTTTATTACTATTAGCTTTTCTGCCGATCAGTTTTCAGACGATGCCATTGGCGAAGTTTGGGAAGGAATAAACCCGTCTTCTCTCGGCCGTCAGCGAGAGAGACTTCTTGCATCATTTTACATCGATGAAGAGCGTCCGGATCTGATGCCATCGTATTTGATTCGGAGCGCGCCCAGGCTCACCGAACTACCCGCCTTCATAGTGCTCGAAAATGGTGCCAAAAAGCTGGCTGGACAATTCGAAAACACGAATGACGACGCTACGACAGCCTATTTCCGATCTCTTAGAGATCAAGCGGGGAGCTTCATCACAACACATTGCCACCCAACAGAACCCAACAAGCTGACTGAATGTTCCGCACGTTTACTTGGGGACGATATGATTGAATGGCTTGTTGGTTGGAGGTCATCGAGTGATGGCAAGATAATCGCGATAGAGCTGCTACATGAACGTCGAATGAGTGGCTTAGGATCAACTTGGAATGTCATTTTTGGTAAATAAACTGTCGTATTACATCGCTTCAGGCCTCGGAATATCTGCCTTCGTTTTTCCAGAAGCAGCTCCATGGTCACTGCTGGCGACGCTCTTAATTGGTCTTATTTCCATAGGGCATGCGAGTAAATATTTTCGGGTAATCACTCTCCTGGTATCAACGTGCCTATTTATCAGCGTGGCTGGTGGGCACTTGTCTGCTTCATTCATAACCGCTGCACTGTCCGCAATCGTTATCGCTCCCCGCAACCGTTTACTGGCGCTGGTAATCCTTGCTCTTCAAACAAGTTATGCGGCTTCAATTGAGGCGATAGCCGCAAATTATCTTGCGAGCATCCATATGGAGGCCCTTGCTCCCGCATTGGTGAGCAGTGTTTTACTCTTTTTTATTCAACCCAAGCTTTCTTGGTGGCACGGGTGCCTATTCATCGCGGGTTTTCCAATAATCTGGCTAGCACACTATGTAGGTCTACAGCCCTACGGAATTATGTACGCTGCCGGAGCAGCATCACTAGGGCTTTCAATGCTAACTCCGATTGATAATCAACCTAAACTTAGTAGCGTTGGATCTGGGCTAATTGCCTGCACTATAGGACTTATAGCAATCGGATGGGCTATCACTCCACCAAAATTTCCGAATGCAGGTTATGTTGTTTTGCCAGAAGTGGCAGATAGTCCGGAGGCAAGATTTTACAGCAACTATCAAGAGGTTCTTCAGTTTGCGGGGTTTTCAGCAGAGGTCGTCTCCAGTGTTGAGTCCATTCCATCTAATAGCTTGGTAGTTTTGCCCTGGTTGACAGCGCCTGAACACCCTATCGACAGAAAGATCATTGATCGTATACGAGAATTAGCCTTAGAACGGGAATGGATCGTTGTCATGGTTGGTGAGCATACGAATATGGGCGGTGTCGCAACCAAAATAGAGACAATAACTCAACAGCCATTACTCCGAAATGATCTAAGTGTACCCAAGCGAAACACGGACGATAGTGGACATATGCGTATCGCCGACATGCGCTCCTGGTATCCAAAAGCTATGCTTAATAGGGGAGCATCCGTCTCCGTATCGTCACCACTGACTCGAATACTGCTATCTGGCGACGGTTGGTGGGCAGAACCTGATATTGGAGAGTGGCTATGGGTTGGTGATTACAACTTTTTTCCAGAAGATCGACATGGGCGCTTAGTAATGGCAGCTGCTAAGGATCATGGCAAAGCAAGATGGGTAGTTATAGGCGATACAGGACCATTTATTAACGAGCAGCTCGTGACCGACCCAAGACCTGCTGCAAGAATTCTAGAGCTTGCCACGCTCTTACCTTTATTTCTTAAGGATGTCGCTTTAGTCACGCTTGCCGCCACTGTTTTAATACCTCTGTCCTCGGGACTTGCTTGCGTTACCTTGGGGATAATGGTCATTGGTTTTCTTTTTAGCACAGGTGGAAGTCGTGGCCACTGGATTTCTAGCGATGAACCATGGCGCTCACTCTGGCGGCAGGAATCTGCTTTTGATGAACGCAACTTTAATCGATCTTTGATCCAGTCACCCACGCTATTGACCACTGACTGGACGCTACGAAGACCAAGTCGCCCACTGACGAATATTCTACCAACAAGTAACGCAAAAACAGTTACCTTTGGCCTCGTAGAGGGACAGCTAGTCTTTGGTACGGCAGTGCTAAGTCAGTGCAAACGATTGGGCTCCATATGGATTGATGACATCAAACTGATGGACTCTCAAGCTTGTAAGATCTCGGGCGACGCCGACATTTTAGTCGGTGACAAAGATGGGGCAGCCGTTTTAAAAATTGGCACTCATATATTAATTTTAGATCAAAACTTTCTTGGCCGGAATTCACCACCAGATAATCGTGTGTGGCTCGAAGCACAGCTCAAGTAAAGGTAGCCAGACTTTCAAAGGACCAGCACAAGCCCTCGAAATGGGGGAGCCCCCTTCTGCCAGCTCTGTTGCACCCTCTTCCAGCCTAGCTGTCCAGTTGGCGATTTCGCCTAAGCTTACTTCAGAGTGGCCGTTATAAGGGTGGTCATGCCAGGTCATTCCGAGGAATTTAAAGCCTTGGTGCTGAAGAAGCTGTTCCCCCAATCGTTACAACCCTTTTGATCAACACTACTTATCGGGAGAGGATAACCCGACCACCTATTGTTATTTTCTGACAAAAATAACGGCTGACCCTCCGCAAAAAATCAGCGCCAAATATCTTGAAAACACCAATCTATGGAACTTATTCCAGATCAAAAATTGAGATCCATGTCATTGTCGATAGTACCGCCACTGCCCGAAATTTTTGGTTTGATCCATTCGCCGTGCTCGTCCAAAATCATTTCACTCGTATCGACTTTGATCTTCTCCAATTCTTTCCAATCTGGCTTGTCGGTTGTGGATATCTCCCATGCCTGATCCGGATCATCGTCCTGAACTTCGCTCATACCCTCCGGGACCTCATTGTCGCGGGTTATGATTACCGGGGCTGCAAAGCCCTTATCCGTTCCGAATAGCAGCGCCAGAAGGTCCTGCACGAGCTTAAACATTTGATCGTTGATCATTTCTTCATAACGCTCCCGCCCGCTTTTCATGGTTTGCTCGAAGCCAAATCGAACATGATGAACCTTGCCGCGCTGGTATAGTCGAACCCGAATTTTGTGGCGCTTAATCGCTGCGAGTTGGATGCGGTTGATCGGCTGGAATGCATCTGCACGAACCAAGACACCAGGGGCGGGAGGAAGCCCGAGGGCGGCGTTGTGCTTGTGTGCATCGTAGTCGATACCCTCTTTATTGAGTAGGTTCTGCCACGTCAGCCGGGTCGCCTTTACCTTCGATCCGGATATCCAAACATTCGATCCATGGGCTTTGTAGCTTATCCCTTCGGGCTCTCCAAGCTTATTTGCCCGGACTTTAACGTCAACCCCGACCGCTTTCAGGTTGTGAACCAGCTCGTTCATATTGCGTGGCTTTCCCTTGCTCCATGCCTCGTTAACCCTTGCGCGAATAACCGCTGCCCAGTCTTTTTTTGGGCCTTCCAGCATGGCTTCGTTTGCCTCCTCGCGATTGCCTCCCAAATATTTGAACTGCTCTTTTTTGATGTCAAAGCCCCAAGAGTCCTCCGGATTGGCGACGATTTGCAGGCCAAACCTTTTCTCAAGCTTGCGCATGGCTTCCATGCCTTTTTCGTAGTCGTTGCTGTCATCGACCAGTGGGCCGCCCGGTTTGAGCTGAACCCTGCACGTCAGGATGTGCATGTGCTGATTGTCAGTGTCGTGAATGAAGCCGCAGAATTTGCAAAACTCGTCATAACCCATAGCGTCCATGTATTCGGTGAGCACCTCGCCCCACTGCTCCGGGGTTAGGGTTTCGCCTGGGGCTAGGCTGATGATGTAATGACCGAACAATTTCTCACCTTTACCGCAGTGCATGCTTGCGACCGCCTCAAACTCGTCATTGAGGTCGCTGAAGTCGACTGCGGGGGCGCTGGCAGCGGTTTTGCCTTTTGTGGCAGTTGAATTGCCACTGGTGGCAATTGAAGTGTCAGCTTTGGCATTAACTTTTGGCATGGCGCTCAAAATGTCATCAATACCCTCGATGATGAACATCGGCTCGGGTTCTGACTCATGCTCGGGGTTGGGGATAAATATCAGGTCCGAGGTCATCGTTCCTTTTATGAAACCCAAGCCCTCAATCGTGTGCTCGTGCCCAATTCCGCCCACTGCATAGTTCAGACGCCCGTAGGCGCTGGAGTCGAACTCCTTTTTTTTATGGATCATTTTGATGGCCTCTTGCTTGCCATTAATTTATTCAACCTCTGAGAGAACTCCCCAACTATTTTTGCGGTCAATTTGGCTTGATCGACCCACTCACGAGGGTAGTCCTCACCGGCCTCAAGGTGCGCCACCGCTATGTCGGAGTTGCGCGCCAGCTTTGATATTGTCATCAAATCGCCGGGGGTTATTGCGCCCTGTGCGTTCCTATTGCTTAGCGCCTTGCAAAGGAATGTCGCCGCGAATTTGAAGCCCTTATCGATGGCCTGACGTTTAATGCTTTCCGCTTGTGCTGGGGTAAATCGGAGCTTGATGACAACAGTTTTGCGGTTCTCTGGGGCTTTGGGTGGACGCCCGCCTCGGTTCTTTACTTGCTTCTTTACTTTCTTTATTGGTTGCATAACGCACCTTTATTGTTATTATTATATGGTTTTGTATTCAAAGCGCAGAACCCGCCAGGGTTTGAGCATCCAGCGTTTTCCAGGGCCTGATAACCTCGGCAGAGGTTAGCGGGGGCGGGAAAACATAGCTGGCTCCATTTTCTTACTCTTTAATTGCCCTCATCTCTGTGCTTATTCTGCTGATCTTTTCGGGGTCCAGAGTTTTGAAGGCATACATATATATTCGCATATATATTATAATTCGGTAATCTTTAACCGCTGCAAAGTTATACATGCCGGGCTGGTGCGTATTTTGTTCATTGCGCAAAGCATCACTATACAGCCGGCGATTTTAAAGTCGCAGGGTGCTGGTTCATGGTTTGCAGAGTGTCGTGTGATGCTTACTTGCGCGATATTAATATTTACAAACCCATAAATTAATCTATAATTATGATATTGACGTATTTGGATTTCATAGAATATTAAATGGATCAAGATATGACGGACGGAAAAAGACAGAAAGGACGTCCGAAGCTTTCAGCTCTTGAGAAATCAAAAAGTCGGGCCGCTCGTGATTATCGCGCATATCTTCACACGTTTGGATCAGAGTTCGATGACGAGATCGAGCGCAGAAGGATTCAGTTTCATAACTCAGGCGAGCAAATGGGTCGCCCGCCCCTTACGCTCAAAAAGCATCAAGAGAAGGCTCGGGAGGTTTGGGACAGATCATGGACATCATATTTTAAGCAATGCGAGAGCGATGGCTCAGAGCCGGAGAGCCCGAAGGATCTGGAGCGATATAAGGCAAAAGACAAAGCTGGGCGGCGCGGCAATGATCGGATCGTTTATTTGATGAAGTATGCACGCCAGCAAAAGCGAAATGCAGAGGATGCCGAGGCGGTTCCCGATTCGGAATATGACGAAGCCCTTAAAAATACCCGTGGCCGGGTTCCGATGTCCAAGCTCGAAAAGGTTACGCACTATAAGCAAAAAGCAAAAGACGCGGAGCTTGAAATCGTCGAGATGATCGCAAACCTCCCAATGTCCGAACGGCTATATTATAAAATTCATGACTTAAAAGTTGAGCGACGCCAAACCCTCCTGTGCATAACAAATCCGACGAATGGCCAGGCAGTAGCACTGGCACTTTCTGCGCAGCAGGCAACCCAAAACATCAAAGAGCTGGACACGATGATCGGGGCGCTGGAAGTCGAGCGGCATGAAGCAATCAAGAAAGAAACCCCGAAAAAATCAAAATCCAAAAAGATGACGCCGAACGAAATCGCGGAGCAATACATGCAATTAATGTCCGAAACTCACGCTAGGGCATCCGATGAGATGAAAGAAAAAGGGGACAGGGTTCTTGAGGAGTTGCAGAGCAAATCAAAAAGGCTTGCAGAAGTGCTGAACCAAGAGAGAGCGAAAAGAGAACTCAAAAAAATTGAGGAGCAGGAACGGGAGCTGATTGAGATGGGAATCGATCCGGACAAAATCGTGTACGGCTGACACTGTTTTGATTGACTCGCCCCGCTGGGGCGAAAAGGGGCCAGTGCACTGCCACCCTAATCCTTAACCATTCCGTTCTCTTTCAGTGCGCTCCATCGCCTCTTCAAAGGCATCCTCCAGGGCGTCATCACCACCACCCCCGACGACTGAGCACGAAACAACGGGCCCGCTTCTCTTATGCTTTACGTCGCCCACAGAGGCTGTGATCTGATGCCTTTCCGCGTATGCTTGCATTGCCTCCAACCCAGGACGGAACGCATCAATCTCCTGCTCTGTCAGCTTTGACGTGTCGATCCTTGCGAGCGTCTTCTGCATTTTTTGCCCCCAAAGTTATTTGGAAATTGGTGCTCGGGGCGGGACTTGAACCCGCACAGCCTATGGCCGAGGCATTTTAAGTGCCTTGTGTCTACCGATTCCACCACCCGAGCAGGACAGCGTCAACTCTCAAAAATATACTAAAAAATGTTGTGTCATATGCGTGGCAGAATTTTTTAAGTCCTTCCAATTTATTCGTTTAACTGGTTATTTTTATTAGCTTTTTACTTTTTCACCATACAGCTTTTAAGTCTGAAGTGTCTACCTATTCCACCACCGGAGCGTTTCTTTTTAGCTGATGCACCAGTGATGCACCAGTTTTTTTGAACCTTATAAACTACTGATTTTATTTAACTTTAACCAGAATTAA
>Ga0307964_1001002_pt1 | contig 12044 bp, 10 predicted proteins | sample OrgLakmetagen596_FD_201823 | JGI IMG/M metagenome (GOLD analysis project Ga0307964, IMG submission 201823) | Saline water microbial communities from Organic Lake, Antarctica - #596 | ecosystem: Environmental > Aquatic > Non-marine Saline and Alkaline > Saline | place: Antarctica: Organic Lake... | reverse complement strand
TGGTTAATACTCCGATCTTTTTAATCATGGCTGCACAACCTGTTCAAACGCCAAAACCGCTAGCCACGGTAGTTAACCCGCGAGCCGCTCCAGCCAAAAGTAGATATTTCCGTGCGCAGAATGTAACTTTCTATATCACTTACCTTTGCATCGTCAACATCAAAAGATACAACAAGCGGGCATCACCTTAGCTCGACCGAGCCTCACCAACTGGACACAACGAGCCATAGAATTGCTCAGGCACATCGTTGAAGCCCAGCTGGTGAATGTTTTACAAAGTAAAGTGTTGGCGATGGACGAGACACCCATTAAAACAGGTCGCAAACAGAAAGGTAAAATAAAGTCTGCCTATTTTTGGCCAGTGTACGGTGATGACCACGAAGTGGTGTTTACCTACAGTGCAAGCCGAGGTAAGCAGCACATAATCGACACCTTGGAAAATGAGTTCAGCGGCACCCTCGTGACCGATGGTTATTCGGCCTATGCACGTTATGTTGAGAAAACCGAAGGGTTCACCCATGCCCAATGCTGGGTGCACAGTCGTCGTTACTTGGTTAATGCCCAAGACAGCAGCCCGGGCGAAATAGAACAAGCCTTAGGCCTAATCGGCCAGCTCTATCAAGGTGAAAAAGTCATCCAAGAAACACAACTCACGGGCGAAAAAAAACGGGCTTATCGACTCGAACACAGCAAACCCAAAGTCGATGCTGTCTTTGAATGGTTAGATGAGCAGTGCCAGCGAACAGACTTAACGCCTAAGCATCCGTTAACCAAAGCGATCAACTACATCAAAACAAGAGAAACCGAACTGCGTGTCTTTTTGGAAGATCCCGATGTGCCGATGGACACGAATCACCTTGAGCGTGAAATTCGCCCGATCCCCATGGGTAAAAAGAATTGGATGTTTTGTTGGACTGAGTTGGGCGCCGAACATGTTGGCTTAATCCAAAGCTTGATCAGCACTTGTAAACTGCATGACATAAACCCGCATACGTATTTGACGGATGTTCTGCAGCGCGTCAGTCATCACCCGATGAGCAGAGTAGAAGAGCTAACGCCAAGGCTTTGGAAAGAAAAGTTTGCGGATGATCCAATGCGATCTGTTTTATATAAGGCTGTCAATACCATCACCGAATGAACGCTTACTTTGGGATGACGTTTGCTATCCTGTCATGAATTAGCCGGACAATGATCTAGGAGATGGAAGATCTTTATGATAGAACATAAGAGAATTGAAAGTGGTTTTACATGGGTTCCTCTAGATCAGAGGCAGAGCCGATTTTGTGGGAAAATTTCTCCATGGAGACCGGAATCGAGGCGACCCCTTTTGTGGCTAGCACGTTATGGCAGCGAGCTTTATCTAATGAATGACCACGATATACTGCCTAGAGTCTGAAATCCAACAGTGCCCGGCTTCTACTGGGACCTGATGGTGACATAGCTGGATCGCTTGATCTGGCTGGCGAAGTAGGTAATTAAGCGGGCTACTGAACCTATTCAGCCAGGCAGCCCCTGGCAAGGTTTGATGTGAGTATGGTGGCAGATGGTTAGACACTCTTCGCCTGAAAACGGGGTCAGACAGATAACCGCAGATTCGAGCGGATCTCGCTCTTAAGCCTCGGGTCGACCTCGGCCTGATCAGCAAAGTCTAGCCATTGGCTGACCACCTCAATCACCTGGTCGATCATCTTCCGGGCATCTGATGAAAACTGCCCGATGGGTTTGGCCACGGCCAGCAGGTCTTGGCGGGTGAATCCGTCTCTTTTGCCATTAATGGTCATTTGGTGGGTGTCCACCCAGTAGGAACCGGGTTTGTAGCTGTAGGCGACATCGAATGCGGGTGCCAGGCGCCAACCGGATTTGGCTGTGTCCATGATAAAGCCAAAATTCTTGGTGTGGTCGTCCTGATTCCGGGCAACGACATTGAAGACCATTCGCCGGAATATCTCGATGGCGTCCTCTCTGGGCAGCCTAAGTGCCCGGGCTGTCCTGAGAAGCTCTTCATAGCTGTATTGGCCGGGTTTGCGAAAGTCGGCATGGTCCATGGCACACAGGGACTGGTAGTGTTTTTTCCGGTCACCCTCTCTATCAAACCGCTGGGTAATGAAGTGCGCTCGATTGCCTTCCAGGAGCAGCTCACTGTGCGTCATATTAATGCCGGCCGATTTGGCCATCAGATAGTAGGCGTACTCCATTCGCCCGTACCCAAGCGGGTCGCCGAAGATTTCACTCGATGAGGACCGCTCACGAACGCCATCGAATTTAATCAGGTAGTGGGTAAAGCCACTTGGTACCGAAACTTGTCCGGATAGAACCCTGGATCGGTCATCGTTGAGCGCAATCACCGCTTTTGGCCGGGCACCACCCGCTGAAGTTCCTACCTGAAATATTTCGCTCATGGCGTCCTGACTGTCATCACCTGCGGATAGGGCAACATCCAGCCCGGCCCGCTGATCCAGTACGGATTGGGCGAGCTCAACCAGGTGGCCGACTTCGATATCTTCCGACGTCTGTAACCGGTTGTTTTGGGTGGAAGGCTGGTATTCCAGAGCACCCATACCGCGAACACCCGTATAGAGCAGTCGGTCTACCGGGCTGAATGAGGCTTTATCGATCCCTTGTCGGGCAAGCCAGGCGTCAATGACGGCGTTACCAAAGTCGTCGGGCAATGTGTCGGCAAGTGCCCCGGGAAGGCCAAAAAAGGTACTGCGATCCATGGCCGCAAAGGTGAATCGACCGGGCCGGGTGGGCAAATGCAGGGGAGCGATGGAAAAACCGGTTTTCACCCAATCGCTGAAGTACTCGAAGGTAGTCAGGCCGGTGTCTGGATTGAACAGCAGAGCTCCTACGGAATCTCCCCACAAGGTGACTTCAGCAACGGTACTCACCAGTCCAGACCTCCGTCATCCTTCTGGCCCGATTCAGGCCGGGCCCGCTTGCGCTGGTGACCCTTTAGCTTTAGTGCTTCAACGGGCGAGAAGGGCTCCTCAGGTAGAAACGCATCCAGAGCCGATAGTTTGTTGAGCATCCGCAGAGCCCCGACCAGAACTTCAATCTTCCCGTTGCCGTCTTCAAGTCGGATATACCGAGCTCGACTGATGCCGATTTCATCCGCCATCAGTTGTTGGGTGACGTTCTGCTCGAGTCTGGCTTGTTTAAGGCGTCTCCCTATTTCCAGAACGATCGCCTGATCTGACATGCTGTTCTTTATCTGGCTCATAATGACTCATTAATAGATTATTAATAACAAATATAGTGGTTAACGTACTAAATTCAAATCATAAAATACAGGGAATACCTGAATATATCGGTGTCACATAATTGAGTCACTATAGCTCATATATCTAATTTGTGACCTATTTTTGGCACATTATTGGATGTTGAGCCTGATGCTGTGCACCACGCTACCGGTAGAGAAGGCCCTGTGTGTCAACCTCAATCCATACAGTTGATCACTGAGTGTACATAGATTTCAGGGCATGGATCGAGGAGTTTAAGTAATGCCAAAACCAGAATCAACGCTGCCCGAGAATCAGGTCATGCCGGACTCTCAGTTGGAGAAGCGCGTCCGTCGTCACTTCTCCTCGGCCTACAAGCTGCGCATCCTGGCCGAAGCCGGCCAGTGTGCCCATGGCGAACTGGGCCCGCTGTTGCGTCGTGAAAAACTGTACAGTAACCAGCTCAATGCCTGGCGCAAAGAGCTGGCTAATGGCGGTGAAGCGGCCTTGTCTAAATCGGCGCCTGGCCCGAAAGCCGCCAAGACATCAGAACAAAAACGCATCGAGCAGCTGGAGAAAGAACTGGCAAAAACGCAGCGCAAATTACGCATTACCGAAGACTGCGTGGATCTCCAAAAAAAAGCATTGTCCATGCTCGACCAGTCGAGCAGCGTCCGGATCACGTCCCTCTGAGCCAAGCTTGTGACGTGTTGGGCCTCAATCGAAGTACTGTCTATGGCCGGCTAAAACGGTCCGCCAAGGCGTTGGATCCGGCGCAGCGCTCCCGTAAACAAGTGCCACAACCCAGAGCCCTGTCCGATGTGGAGCGTCAGGCCAGACAGACCGGGGAACGTCGCAACCAGCGAGCACCGCAGTCGCACGCGATGCCACGTCTAACCGCCACACGCCCCAACGAAGTGTGGACGTGGGATATCAGCAAACTTCCTACCATTAAGCGGGGTGTGTATCTAAACCTCTATGTGGTGATGGATCTCTACAGCCGCTTCGTGGTCTCGTGGATGGTGTCTCACAAAGAGAACGGCGGCCTCGCCAAGCAACTGCTTCAACAGACGCTGACGCGCTATGAGTTAGACGATCAGCCCATCACTCTGCACCAGGACAGAGGCTCGCCCATGATCGCTCAGAGCTTCCTGGACCTGATGGCCCACCTGAATGTGACCTGCAGTCACAGTCGACCCAGAGTGAGCAACGATAACCCGGTCAGTGAAAGCGGCTTTAAGACACTGAAACACCCACCCGACTATCCAGGTCGCTTTCTCGATATCGGCCATGCCCGGCACTGGATGGCTGATTACTTCCGCTGGTACAACCACGATCATCATCACAGCGGCCTGAACGGTTACACACCGGCGCAGGTGTATAATGGCGAACAAGGTAGGGTCGTTAAGGCCTGGCAAGCAGCGCTCGACTGCGACTCGGAAGCCACATTACCGCCACAAGCAATGCACATTAATCCAATCACGTCGGGCGAGTCAGATGGTGTCGGTAGCACCGCTGTGAACTTCCCGACCTTGCCCGCGGCAGTCAAAGCGTTGGAGCGGGCAAATCGATACTAACTTTTTAATGAACTGTCCAAATGAGGTTGACACGTTCAGGCTGTAACGCCTCTGCGCGCCGTTGCTCCGTCCTTTCTTGTGCCTGCTTATGGCGATACTCCCTGGCTCCTGTATTCCTTGCCAACTTCCTGCTCACGGTGGGCTGAGTGGTCTAAATGGTCTCAGCGATCTTTCTTTGGCTACACCCGATTTTCTTCAGGGCCGATATCTGGCATCGTTGCTCGTAGGTCAGTTGTTAGTAAGTTCTCATCATCACTTAATCTCTTGCCGGAGAAGAAGGGTAGGAACTTACCTTCAGCTGGCCCCTTCTTCTACCTGATTAGGTGATGCACTTCAGATTTGAATCAGCGTGGTAATGATATGCAGTTACACAGATTTAGTTACAGTCTCGCTATTTGACGCCAATACTCAACGGCGGTTTCAGTGCATCGGGTACTGAAGCCCGGTCCCAGAATCCAATCAGTATTCCCTGGCGGCGTGACAGGCCATTGGCGTTTCGCTCCATCTCGCGGCTGACAGCCCGGCGATTGCGAAGGGTCGCACTCCAGTCAAGCAATTGATCACGCAATGTACGCCGTACGCCGTCGTAACCAGGGTCTCGCCCCACATCGACCAGCTCGTCAGGGTCATTGTGCAGGTCGAACAGCATGTCCGGAAAGCCGGGGCAATGTACCAGTTTGTAGCGGCCGTTGAATGCCATGGTCATTCGGGCAGCGAGGGAATCGACACCCAGTTGCGAAGCAACGGGGAGGCGGCCATAGTCGTCTTCGGCGACAATGAATTCTCGTTCGAACGGGTTAGGTGACTGATGCAGAAAGGGCAGAAGTGACCGGCCTTCGAGTCGGTGTTCACTGATCTCACCGCCGGCACACTCTATCAGTGTGGGCAAAACATCAATGGCACCGACGAGTGCGTCGCATTGCTGCCCGCGTGTAGCATCAGCCTCGGAGCGCGGGTCTGAGACGATCAGAGGCAGCTTGACCGAGGGTTGATGAAATAGATCTTTTTCACCCAACCAGTGATCTCCCAGATAGTCGCCGTGATCTGCGGTCAACACGATTAGTGTTTTGTCAGTTAGCCCTTTCGCATCGAGGTGATCCAACACGCGGCCAATGTTATCGTCTACTTCTTTCACCAGACCATAGTAAGTCGGCAATACATGTGCGCGCTTTTCATCGTCACTGAAAGTCTGGCTAACGCCTAGTTGCATGAACGCCTGGTAAATTGGATGTGGGTTGTGGCGTTCGGCTTCTGATTTAACCGCTGGCGAAAAGTCGGCGTCGCGATAGAGTTGATGATAGGGCGCCGGTGCAATGCAAGGCCAGTGTGGTTTGATATAAGAGGCATGCAGACACCACGGTTCATCGCCTAATTTGTCAATGGTTTCGATGATGCGGTTGGTTAAATACGCTGTTTCTGAATGTTCTTTTGGTATGCGGGTGGCCCGGTGAGCGTTTTCAAGATAGAACCCGGAAACAATATTACCAGTCTCGGTTTCGGCTGCATTAGCCCATTCTAGCCAAGGATTCTCACCTCCAAAACCCTGCTGACGTAAATATTCGTTGTAGCGTGGTTCTTTATTGGAGTACTTGCCAGCCGGGCCCTCAGGGTGTAATCCATCATCGTGTTCACCCTCGGTAAAGCCAGCGTTATATAGGCACTGACCCAGTTCCGACTCCGCTTCTATTCCGAGCCGGTTCATGCCCTCCAGATCGGGTTTCATGTGCGTTTTTCCCAGCAAAACTACCCGCCGATTCAAGGGTTTTAAATAGTCGGCTAGTGTCCATTCGCTCAGGCTGAATGGCCAGTCATTCCAGGTGGCGCCGTGCGATCGCATGTGCAAACCGGTGTAAAAGGAAGCGCGCGAATTACCGCAGCTTGTACCCTGTGTAAAGGCGTTGTCGAATCGAACGCCGCGCTGTGCCAGCCGGTCTATATTGGGCGTGTCGACGATGCGGTTGCCATAACAGGACAAGGCATCCCAGCGCAGCTGGTCAATCATGATAAACAAGGTGTTTTTTACGGTCTTCATAAGTTTATCCTTTTGCCAGTTGCGGATTGGATGTTGGCAGAGCTGCCGCCTGGTGACGCAGAATATGCAGCCCTAGCAATAGCAAACCGAGCGCCAGGCAAATAATGCTGACGGTGAGGTATGGCGACAGGAGTCCAAGGGCCAGTGCAAACCGGATCAGGCTATCTGACAAGGACAGGCTGGTGCGGTCAAAGCGAGCCAGGCTGCTGGTAATCAGGTACAGGGCTAGCACTAACTGTGTGATCAGCCATGCGTAAGCACCCAGTGAAAAGTCAGTGCCAGCCTCGGCGACTGTTAGCATTAGCGGGTTGAACGCAAACGCAAAAGGTATTAAGAACAGCACCGCTGAAATGCGTGTGCTGGCAATAGCAGTAGCCATGGGTTTTCCACCAGATATAGACGCTGCTGCGTAAGCAGCGATAGCAACAGGCGGAGTAATAACCGAGGCGACGCCAAAGAAAAATACAAACATGTGTGCGGTCAGAAGCTCCATGCCAAATGCCTGTAAAGTCGGCCCCATTACCGCAATGATAGCGATGTAGGCGGGCAGGGTTGGCATGCCCATACCCAGCACGATGCAGCCCAGTGCGGTGATCAATAGTGCGGCTAGCATGGAATATTCAGAAGCGTTTGATAGCAATACGGCAAAGGTTGTGGGGATGCCGGTTGCCGCCAGCGTCGCGACGATAATGCCGACAACGGCAATAGCCATCGATAGACGTGCGACAGTAACACCGCCCTCCGCCAATGAGGTGAGCAGAACCAGTGGTGACTGCCTGACACGTGGATTCAAAAAGCTCATTACCAGTAGCAACAGAATGGCACTAATGGACGCGCCCGCAGGTGACAGGCCTCTGATCAGGAGCCAAACAATGGTCGCCAGCGGCGCAAGTATTAACAACATATTGATCCAGTCCTGGCGTTCAACTGGTTCCGGAGCTTCGCCTTCCGGCTCAGCACTGAGCCCGAGTTTCTTTGCCTCAAAATAGACAGCGAGGAACAAGCTCGCGTAGTAGGCGATCGCCGGTACCATCACCGCGACGATGACGGTCAGATAAGAGACGCCGACGTAGTCGGCCATCACCAATGCCGCAGCACCCATAATTGGCGGTAGAATTTGCCCTCCGGCCGAGGCTGAAGATTCGAGACCACCGGCAAAGTCACCACTGAAGCCACGTTTGCGAATCATGGGAATAGTTACCACACCGGTGCCAACTACATTGGCCACCGCACTGCCGGAGACGGTACCAAACATTCCGGACGCGAGAATGGCTGCATAGGCAGGGCCTCCGCGAAACCTCTGCATCAATGCGAAGGAAATACGAATCATCGAAGCACCAGCACCACAACCATCTAGCACGCCGCCAAGAATTATAAAGGGCAGAACGGTGGATAAAATGACCGCGAAAATGGAACCCAGTACGCCGTTGTTACTGCCGAACCAGAGGTTTGCCGCCAGTCGGTCCATCGCATTGCCGCCTGCGGTTTGCAGAACACCCGGCCAATATTCACCGGTACCTAAATACAGTAGGGCTATCAGGCCGATAATGGCGATGGGGGCGCCCCAAAGGCGCCAGCAAATAACGGTCGCAACAAATACTGCCATCAGCGCCGTAATGCCATCCCAAGTGGTAAAAAACACAATGGAAAGTTCCATTACCCGTGCGACCTGAAAATAGCGCACGCTGCAATACAAAGTCAGTGCGACCAGTGAAATATCGAAAGCCACCCTTAGAGTCGAAGGTATGCGTCCTGTCAGGACGCCTTCACGCCATTGATACATAATCGCGATGATTACACAGAGCGTAAAAAAGAATGGTCGAAACCATTCGATTTTAAATGGCCCAAGGCGCGGCAGGATGCCGTAGCTGGGCAGCACATTGATCAGGCCAGCGAGCGCCAGCAAACCGCCGACGATCCAGAGGGCTTTTTGCAATCGATTGGCTAGTATCAGCGACGGTTCTGTCATGGTAGTTACCTCCGGATGTCAGGTGATCAAGCATCCTTGAACGGGCAGTTGGGCGACCGCCCCTATTCAGACTCAGGGCATCAGGTTGTCAGGAATGGTGATGCTACTTTCCTGATAATAGCGAACTGCACCTGGGTGTAGCGGTGCGTTAATTCCCTCAAAGGGGTTTTCGGTACTGATGGTGCTTAGTAGCGCATTGGACGCTTTTAACTCGTCGATGTTTTCCCAGTAAGCCTTAGCCAGTCGATACGCCATGTCATCCGACATGGAAGCACTTACACCCAGATACATGATGTTTGATGCCGTATAGATATCCTGATCCCCATTGACCTGGCCACGATAGGTGCCAGCCGGAATTACGGTGTAGGACATGGCTGCTGCTTTGACGTAAGCATTCCATTCCGGTGTACCTATCCGTTCTTGCGGGATGCCCAGAATGCGAATCGGGTTCTGCAGACTCATTTCATTGATCGACTGCTGGCCAACGGGAGCCGACAACACCAGAACGTCATATTGTCCATCCTGAAAACCCTGAACAGCAGCACCCCAGGGTGCACGAACGGCTTCATAATCGCCATCAACCAGTCCTGAGGCCGACTCGATCATGCCCATGATTTGCATGTTGGCCGCACCGGCAGGTGGACCGACAAACACTCTTTTGCCGCGAATATCGTCCCAGCTTTCAATGCCGTCCCGTTCCCAGGTAATGGCGTGGTAGGTGCTGCCGGGGAGGCCGGTTACTGAACGAACGTTCTTCGCAAGGGCCTTCGCCTGCTCAGCGTTGCTGGCGTAGGGGCCAACGCCTCGTTGCATGGCGCTGAATGCCGGGGGTGGAACGACCGCAGAGCCTAGCTGGCCAGCGCCGAGCATCATTACCGAGCGAGTCAGGGTCTGGCCCAATACAACCTGTAGATTAATGCCTTCACGGTTGGTGTACTGAGCATAAGCCTGCGGTAGCATGCCGGTGACAGAGGCTGCCCCGCCAGCATCCATTTGCAGGTTTTCCGCTTGGCTGAAGCTGGAAGTAAGTGCAAGGGCCATGCTTACAAGCCCCAGTGAAAGTGATCTTTTCATATCGACCTCGTCGTGTTTGATTGTTATTGGATTTGTAGGGGAATTCGACGTTCACAGAGTGTGCAATCTTTTGGAGTATTCGTATAATTCATTTTTAAGTCTCTAAACAGGCATTTTCGTATATGATGTTTGCTTCGAAACCCGACTGACGGTGCGAGGCTGTTATGGAACCGAAACATCTGGTGCAACTGGCTACCATCCTGGACAGCGGTTCAATCAGCGCCGCTGCTGCCCGCCTGAACGTCACCCAGCCAACCCTGACGCGCAACATCCAGACGCTGGAAATGCAGGCCGGTGGTCCTCTGTTCACCCGCAGCCGCCATGGCGTTCGGCAGACGCCACTGGGCGCCGACCTGGCGCGCCATGGCCGGGCGATTACCAAAGCGGTTTGGTCAGCAGGTCAGGTCGCCATCCGCCACGGGCTGGGGCTCAAACAGGAGTTGCGCATTGGTGTAGGCCCGCTGCTGGCCAACAACCTAATGAATGAGATGGCACAGGATCTAATGGCAGAGCATGGCGGATTATCTCTGTTGATTCGAGTGGACACTCCGTACCGCCTGATCGAACAAATTCATGACGAAGAACTCGACCTGGTGTTTTCGCCTAAAGTGCAATCCCAGACGCAGGATCTTGTGTGTGAGTCGGTGCTTGAAGACCGTCTTGTAGTGGTGTCATCAAGGAATCACCCTCTGGCCATCAAGTCATTTCAAACTGATTCCGGCACCACTCTGGCGCTTTTGGAACTGAACGATCAGGCGTGGATCAATATGGGAACCTACGCCCGCTTTGAGGAGTCACCGGTTGAGCGATTGCAGGCAATGGGTGTGACCGGCATCCGGACACCCATTGCTTTGTCGGGTGACGCGGCGATCTGTGTGAAGATGCTGCGTGAAGGTAAGCATCTAAGTCTGATGCCGGAGAAACTGACCCGCCGTGCAGCGCAAGACCACAATTTAGTGGTGCTGCCGGTGGAAGCTGATTTTGGCCGTCGGGATATTTTTTTGTGGTACCGGTCAGAAGACCTGGATCGGCGCTGGGTGCAGATCGTCAGTGCCGCATTCGTGCGACGCATGGCCATGCACGAAGATTAGAAAATGGGGTTCCGCGGATTTTCCCTCCATGGATTGCAATTCGCTTTGTAAGACCCGTCATTCGTGGCCTGTAAAGGCGCATTAATTTTCAGTAACCGGCACGTGATCCTCGATCGGTGCCATCAGATACTCAATATCCGGTGCCTCACTAGCCTCCGCGAACAGATATTTTACTTTCAGATTGATGTTTTGACACACCGGGGGTCATACGCGCCGGCAGGCGATGCTATTAGTCCGATGAGCCCAAAGGTTACAAAAAATCATAGCTAATAAGGGTGTTTTCGGTTGGAGCAATGGGAGCCCGGTGAGCTGAGAGGTTCACGCCGGGTGCTGAGAGCAGCTGAGGGGGCAGTTCCTTCGGCTGACTCACCCACCTGATCTGAACCTAAATGTGACTTTGGAACTTGAATCCGCGTTATCAGGGCTGGGATGGCCAATCAATACTCAACTTGCGATGTTGAGCCACGCAATCTCTGAGGTACAGATTGATTAGACTCTGATAGGGCACTCCAGACTCATCTGCCATGCCCTTAAAATAAGCAATGACATCTTCGCTCAAACGCATGGTGACAGGCTTCTTGAGCTTGGAGGCATAAGGATTCTTGCGGGAACTCATTTTGGAAAAATCATATTCAGTTTTCATGATAGCCCCCCATGATAATACTTACGTTCGTTGCTAGTGGCTTTGCGAGCAGAGATGATGCGAACCGTATCGCCACCGTCACGCTCACAGTGACAAACGAGGAGAAGCATAGCCTCACTACTCATGCCAAGCATGAGAAAGCGATCTTCAGTTGCTGCATTCTCCGCATCAAAAAATTGAAGGGCGAACTCGTCATAGAAAATCGACTGTGCGTCATCGAAGGAAACGCCGTGCTTCTTCAGATTCGCAGCCGCCTTGACTGAACCCCATTCGAATTTGATCATATGTACAGTATATGTATGAGAATGAACGGCGTCAAGAAGCCCTAACATATAAGCATTTAACCGTCGTGCGCAGCACGATGGATACATGTCTGTTGGACGAAGCCGCCCACCCACTGGCACGCTTATTAAGGGTATTGTATGTTCAAGGCAGGGCAT
>Ga0307964_1000998_pt1 | contig 12068 bp, 10 predicted proteins | sample OrgLakmetagen596_FD_201823 | JGI IMG/M metagenome (GOLD analysis project Ga0307964, IMG submission 201823) | Saline water microbial communities from Organic Lake, Antarctica - #596 | ecosystem: Environmental > Aquatic > Non-marine Saline and Alkaline > Saline | place: Antarctica: Organic Lake... | reverse complement strand
AGTCACCGTATAGAAATGCAAATTTTTCCTGATTCGGCACTAAAACACAGTAAATACGCCCTTGCGATGACTTCGCTTCGACATTACCACATAAATTTTCGCTAAAATTATTTTTCTTCGCTCGATCAACAGCTTCAGATAGCTTTGCATTTACCCTAAATTTGTATCCATCTGAATAGTGCCCAATCACTCCAAAAGCGATAAAAAATAATGAGCCGATCAAAACAAACAAAAAAATCTGGTTCCGTGAAAAAGTTTTACGTTCCCTAAAAGGTGCTTCTATATACTTCCAGCTAATAAAGGCTAAAATCAGTGAAATAAGGGATAAAGCAGCGAATAGTAGGCTGGATGGCTCTTGAAGACTCCTGTGCCTTACAAATACGAAGAGAGGTTGATGCCAAAGATAGGCGCTGTAACTTATAAGTCCAACACCGACCAAAGCTCTTGATCCGAGAAATTTACCTGAATATGTCTCTTTAGAAGAAAAAACGATTATTAAAGCGGTGCCGATCGTCGGAGCGAGAGCGTAAAGACTAGGAAATGGTGTATTTTCATCAAAAACTAAAACTGCATAGACTATAAGTGCTAGTCCAAACCAGCTTAGTAACTCGCCGACTAAGGTTCTTGATAATAGCGACCTCATAGCAGATTTTCGATAGAGAAAATAAAAAGCGATGCCAGCTCCAATGGCTAATTCCCAAGCTCTCGTTGGTAATAAGAAAAAGTTTGCATTTGGTTCATTAAACGCAGCCCAGTGAGATATAGAAAGACTTGCTAATGAAATTATAAAAAAAGAGCCTAAAATCCAACGTTTTCCAAAATGCCAAATTAACATTAAATATAATGGGAATAATACGTAATACTGTTCCTCAACAGCCAGGCTCCAGGTATGTAATAGTGGCTTAAGTTCATTTTCTACTCCCCAATATCCTGTTTCCTTCCAGAATAATATGTTTGAAGAAAAAACAGAGACAGCAATCAGACTTTGGGAAAAATCCTTCATATGAGAGGGAAGCAACCAAAACCATGACAACATCGTTGATACCAGAATGACCAGAAAGAGCGCTGGGATGATTCTTCTTGCTCTCCTTTCATAAAAATTTACAAGCGAAAATTCCTTTTTCTCTATTTCAGACAGGATAATTGTTGTTATCAGATAGCCACTGATTACAAAGAAGACGTCGACACCAACAAAGCCACCGCTGAAATTGTCAAATCCAGCATGGAATAAAATAACTGGGATTACTGCAATAGCTCGCAGTCCATCTATTTCCTTTCTGTAGTTCATTCTCGTTCAAATTCCTACTTAAAGGTATAAAATATAAACCTGTTAAACGTTCCTGTGTGTCCTGCCAGGACTACGACATGCTTGGCATAGCGCCTGCCATAGTTGGCCGAGTGAAGCCCGACACACAAACCGCATGGACTTCCCCCAATAAAATGGACACGCCCCACTATTTGATTCCTTCGAACTCTATCGGAGTCCGGTAACCAAGGCTACTGTGCAGCCGTAGGCTGTTATAAAAGCGCTCAATGTAATGGTAATCCCCCCATTTTTAGCGGGGCTCAAAAGTAGACCTCAGGCGATCATGGCCAACTTCTGTTGAGGGGTGATCCCTCCGAGTCCCATATTGGGTCGCTCGTGATCGTAGTGCCAGAGCCAGCGAGTGGCATTAATCCTGGACTTCTTCGGTGCTGTCGAACCGATACTGTGCCAGCCAATCATAACGAACCGTGCGGTTGTAGCGTTCGATATAGGCATTCTGCTGGTGTTTGCCGGGTTGGATAAACGCCAGGACAATGCCTTGGTTCTCCGCCCAGGTCGCCAGCTTGCTCAGGGCTGTTGTCACATCGAATAGAACGCAGTTTGCCCAGACACTCAATGATCTATTCCAAGGACCGGATAACGCGCTCTGCCGGAAGCGAGAAGTCCACTTCGATGCCAAGGCCTTCGCGGTTAAAATCATCAATTACATTCAGAAGTCGGTAACTGCGACCGTCGTTGAGCTGGTCGTGCATGAAGTCCATCGACCAACTGTCATTGATCATTTCCGGCACAGCCAGTGGCTCCGGCTTTTCACGAACCAGGCGTTTCTTGGGCTTGATCCGCAGATTCAGTTCCAGCTCCCGATAAATCCGGTACACCCGTTTATGGTTTCAGCCAAAGCCTTTGACGTCTCTCAGGTGAAAAAAGCACAGGCCGAAGCCCCAGTTCCGCTGATTGTGGGTCAGTCGGATCAGCCAGTCCGCGATCTCGGCATTCTCGCTGCTGAGCTTTGCACGGTAGCGATAGCAGGTCTCACTGATGCTGAACATCCAGAAAGCCAAACGAATACTGACGTGCTCCTCATTAACGGCTTTCTGCACCATCTCACCGCGACGAGACGGCTTTACCACTTTTTTCGATGGCTTCCTTGAAAATGTCCGACTTGAGTCGCTCTTCGGCATACATTTTTTTGAGCCCGCGGTTCTCGTCCTCCAACTCTTTAAAACGGGCCATCATGGACGCATCCATGCCACCGAACTTGGCGCGCCATTTGTAAAAGCTGGCGCTGCTCATGCCGTGCTAACGGCAAAGTTCCGGAACCGGCACACCGTTCTCGGCTTGCTTGAGGATCGACAGTATCTGGCCGTCGGAAAACGTGACTTCTTCATGCAGAATCTCCCTGCGTGTAGCTTACGGAAAATTCTACTTTTGATCACCGCTGTTTTTCGGGGGGATTACCCTTACAGCTGAGGAAACCTTAAAATACTATCCGGGATTAGTTGACCACTACATTTCCCGCTGACTCGGCTATCAATCAGCGAATTACTCCAAGCTTGAACATCCGCCTTGTCATCATCTTAGCTGTGAATTGTTAGAACTCTAAGAATTTATCATTGATTCAAAATATTGTTGCTTCTTTCTGCTGGGTTCGAATTGGATCATATACTCTATATCGAAGGACAGGTCTTCCCCGAAATATTTTTCTAATTGAGTTCTAATTAAATGTTCAAATGTTCGATTCGTTTTACCTTCAATATAAATTGTGACGTGACCTTTTTGCTCTTGAATTGCCTTGTAATTTATCAATAGATTCTTCTCTAGAGCTAAATTTTTGAAAACATAGTAGAAAGTAAGTGCCGGGTATTCTTTTAAGTGCCCTAAAACGGTTGTGCCTTTGCGCCCTTGTATTTCTCGAAGCACGGGATGAGCACGTCCACAATCACAAGCTCTGTCATCTAGAATAATTGAATCTCCTAAGTTATATCGTATTATAGGAAAGGAAAGCGACGCGAAATTTGTAACAATAGCTTCGCCTTTTTCATTTGTATCTATATGGAGATTTTCGATGTTAACATGCATGCTGCCATGGGGGCATTCAAAAGCAATTAACCCAGATTCAGCTGCGCCGTATTCGCTTACCATTTTAGAGCCAAATGCATTTATACATTCACGATGATATATGTCTAGTATCATCTCTGATGTACCTTTGATCATTTTAAGATTCGGTATTTGCAAATTATTTTGGTTAATTGCTTTTGCAACTTGGTATATCATGGAAGAGTAGCCGCTTAGAAAGCTGGCGTTTGTCAATTTCCTGGCAAAGCCTTCTATCTCTTTAGTGCTGTAGCTGAAAAGCCGAAAGCGATTTTGCAGAGCGTCAAGTGTTTTTACTTTGAGTGCCTCGGACTTTGCAATATTGTAACCCCAGAGATATCCGTTTTTATCCCACGGTTTTACGTCATACCAATCATAAGACCTCAGCATTGTCGCACGATTTAATGAGTCCCATTTTTCGTCCCTTTTAAAACTCAATGCTGCACCGGACGTTCCCGACGTTTCTGCGATAGATGACCTTAGCGAACTATCATTGGCGTGTATTTCTTCATTGTGTTTAATAAGTGTTTCTTTTTTTACTTCTGGGATTTTTATAATTTCAGATATATCTTGAATTTTCTTTGGGTCAAAGCCAAGTTTAGTAAAGAGTCTGGAGTAGTAATCGGAATATTGCTTGGTATAACTTAAAAATTTCTCGCAATTCTTTAGTTGTAGTGTCTCCAATTCTTCCTTGGACATCCACTCAGTCTGCTTCAGGGCATCGTAACTCGGCCACAAAGACGGATTTCGGATTCGTGCCGCATTCTCAAATATAGCTCTCGCTAGTTTCCTATTCATTTTACCACCGTTGCCTTTTTATCAACGGACTTCCCTTTTATTAATCCGGAGATTAATGCTGAATAGTTTCGGCCGATGTTCTTGTATGAGAAGTTATCTTTTATAAATTTGGGCCCGTTAATGGTTAACCTGTTACACATTTCACTGTCGGAAAGAATTTTTTCAACCTGATCGACGTAGTCTTTCGGAGAGCTTGCAAATAGTACATGTCTATTTGGTTCTACAGCGATCCCTTTGCATGAGAAGTTTTGCGCAATAAGGGGAACACCGACCGCAAGGGCGTCGAGTATTTTAAGCTTTGTTCCCCCTCCATCTCTGATGGGGCAGATATATGCGGTCGCATCCCAGAGGTATGGGCGCACATCGTCGACAAAGCCATGCACTACAAAATTTGGGTCTCGTTCGCTGAGGTCAATAAATTTTTTTGGTGGGTTTCGGCCTACAAGTGACATGCGAATACTTGGTATTCGGGATTTAAGTTCCGGCCATATTTCATCAACGAAATAATTCATCGCGTCTAGATTCGGGTACCAGGATAACCCCCCTGCGAACACCAGGTAAGAATATGATGGGGTCGGCCGGTCATTGGGTCGGGGATAGAAGTAATCAATGTCAACGCCGTTGGGGACTACATCGACACTACTTTTCGGAGAAATTGTATTAAGCTCCCTCGCATCATCTTCCGAACAGGTAATATTCAGATTAAAAGATGGGCATAGTTTTTTCTCCGCTGATAGAAGCCTCTGGGCCTCCATCTGGAAATACAACTTTTTGATTATGTTTTTTTCATTTCTGCTTCGGTCTACCAACATCCTGGATTCGATATTATGATGGTTTAGAACTGCTGGGGTATCAGTTACCAAATGCCTGTAAACACCCAAGCTTATGGTATCGAAGTGTACAGCGTCAAAATCTTGGTCTGCGATAAAGGCCTTTATTTGGTTCTCTGCTTCCGTACTTTGTAGCCAACTTTGAGTGTATGACCGGTTGGTAAGCAGAGATTTTAAAGCGACGTAGTGCTTTCCAAAACTGTGCCGACTGTATGGAATATCGGTTACCTGAATTTTACGAGTGTAGGGTTCCAGGCCCCTTAATGCTTGTGATAGCGGATCGGGTGTATCTGGAAAGCTGCTTTTGAGAAAAGTTTCTTGATTAAAACAAAATAAATATACATCAAAATCTTTCGATATTTCGCGCAATAAATTGAATGATCTCTGGAGAACTCCTCCTTTTGGTGGGTATGGCACGAGGTGTGAGAGCCAAAGTAGCTTTTTCCTTTCCATCCTTTTTGTCCCTTCAGTCTTCTGTAACCTTGCTCACGAATACCGAGGCAGCTTCTGCATGTTTCTGCCTGGGTTAATGATGTCCAATGATAACAGAAGAGCAATTGGGGGTACGAGTAAGATTGAGATTGGTCGATTTCTGGCCAGGTGTCCTGCGAACCCAGTCGGGCCAACTGTTCAGAGGAAGCTTTTGCCTGCAGTTTTAAAAGGAACTTGTCCAAAATCCGGGGTAGCCAGAGCCATGGTGTTCTAGTAAAACAAGGGGTATTAACTGGGTCTGACGCCATTCCCGTTTGGGAGGCATCAACTCGGACGTGTTTGAGACGATCTTTTTTTTAGCGTGAGGATTGTCACGCCTTTGAGTGTTGGCGGCGCAAGTGCGAAATTTGGCACTCATATTAAAGTTCAAAGCTGAGTATCAGCCCGTTCGTGAGAGATTAGGAAAATGCAAAGTTCAGCGAAAAAGAAAACCTATCTTTTTGTATTACCCTGGCCTTTAAACGCGATAGGGGGAGTTAATCAAGTTGTGATTAATTTGGCCCGGGAAATGGAAGCAACTAATGAAATTTTGCCGCTAGTTCTTATACATGAATGGGACGCAACTCATCCAATTTTTGAGGATGTTCATGGTATTAAAACAGTTCGCTGGCGAATTCGATCTTATCATGAGGATATGGGGTTGAAGGATAGTGTTATGTTTTGTCTTTGGCGTTTCCGGTTCGCCTATAAGTTTCGAAAATTCTGTAACGATCATAGTGTTGTTGCCGTTAATTTACACTTTCCTGGGCTACAAGCTTTCGCAATAGAACGGGTGCTTAAAGGGCTCTCAAGAAAGATACCTTTAATTTTGTCGTTTCATGGTTCCGATGTTGGTGGTATTTCGTCGGCAAGTAAAATGCAAACAGCTCAGTGGGGGAAGTTGCTGTCAAATTCTAATAACAAGGTTGTTGTTTGTTCCAATGATCTTGGTAAGCGGCTTGTGGACGCGGCAGGTTGCGATATACCTTATTTCGTTATTTACAATGGATTAAATGTGGATTCCTTCTGTTCAATGGCCGACGAGTCGACTTCCGATGGTGACCGGATGATTTTGAATGTAGGAAAATTTGATGAGATTAAAGGGCAGGATGTCCTGATCAACGCATTTTCTGAGATAGCTAGTAAGTATAAGAACGTGAAGCTGGTTTTAGTAGGAGGCACCGGTAAAGCCTTACCCAGGTTAAAAGCTCTATGCGTTGAAAAAGGTATTGATAACAGCGTGGAATTTTATCCTGATATTCCGCACAGAAGAGTTTCCAATTTTTATAAAAAAGCGACAATTTTTTGCTTTCCAAGCAGGAGAGAGGCGTTCGGAATTGTATTGTTGGAAGCCGCAAGCTTTTCGGTTCCAGTAATTGCTTCACGAGTTGGTGGTATTCCAGAGTTAGTGTCTGACGGAGAAAATGGCATGCTTTTCACCCAGGATAATCAGAGTGAATTGGCACGCTGCATCAAGGTTCTTCTTGATGATCCTGTTGCTGCCCAAAAAATGGGAGAACGCTTGTCTGAACATGTAAAATCTAACTTTTCGTGGGCTAGTGCTTTTAAAAAATACTTGGATCTACTGGAAAACGAAAATGCTGAGAGGCAGATTTAACATCAAAAGCTCCACTGAGACTCATGATTTACAGAGTCAAAAATATTTCAAAGCTTTCTGGCATTTTGAGATTTTCCGCTTATTGGCTGCCGTTTACGGTCCTAATTTTGGTCGGAACGAGATAGGTCCCCAGGATCTTTTTTATTGCCTTTCGTTCTGAGCTAGAAAAAACGACCCATTGATAGATGAAGATGTAAATGCAGAACATCGGAATGCTCAGTAGAAAAGTGGTTAGGAAGCCATACTCTATATTTGTCTGTTTAAGGGCATACCACAAGGTAATCTGCGCTGGAATAACAAGCAATAACCTCTTAATTATTTGAAGCTGAATGTCAAAAACAGAAATTCCCCAAGCTTTCTGTACAAATTGGGGGATAAAGAAAGATCGTCCTATTACCAAGATAATACAAATGGCCCAGCCTACTGCGGTTAATCCACCAATCTTGGCCGCTATTATTGTTGCGATCGTGAGCGCTATACCTTCCAGGACTTCGTATCGGGAATAAGTTTTATGCTTGGCCAGGGCAACGATCAGTTGAAAGGAAGGGTAGTGCAGAAGAACAACGAAGTAACCTATAGCCAGAGGGACTAATGTGTAATAGGCCGCATCATAGCCGTCGCCTATCCAGAATAGAATAAAGGGCTGGCCGAGCGCGATAATGCCACCTGCGAGACATGACGCGGTTAATGTCGAAATTTTAAGAGTAAACAGGTAGTTGGTATTCAGCTCGTCATTTTTCCCTTCGCCGAACAAGCGTGTGAATGAGGGTAGAAGTACACCCAGCAGAGCTGACTGTAGCTGAGCAAGGTATTGGATTAGCTGCGTTGCAATCTGGAAAACAGTCACTGTGCCGATTGATAGGACGCCCGCGACTGCAAAGTGTGGCCCCCGCTCGCGAAGTTTGCTGCCGATAAACATAACAAAACTGTGAAAACCAAAGTTCACAAGTTCCGCCATGTTTTCCTTCGATACGTGGTGAAGCCTGGGAGCGATCCAGGGCGCTTCGCGTTTTGCAGCTCGTAGGATGATTAAGTGAGAAATCAGATCATAAAGCACAGTGATTAATGCCAGATTAATGACGCTGGGATCACTCTGAAATACAAGAAAAATAGTCAGCGCCCGGAACACCGATTTGACTATGACGGTACTCGCCTGAATGTCGAATCGAAGGTAGGCTGTGAGGATTCCGTAGTAGGCATTCATCACAAAATGAATGGCGAAGGTGCAACCCATCACGAGTATGATGGTTCGGAAAACATCACTGTCTTCAGGGTTATCGAAGAACAGGTCTGCGCTGAATGCAATTGCAACGCTGGCGATCACCGCTATAAGTGCGATAAATGTATAGATGAAGATCGAATTGGACAGAATTTGGTTTAAACGAGTTTCATCCTGCTGCCCAAGCGCGTGTGAAATGTATCGTTGGGTAGCGCTGGCCAGTCCGAAGTCGAACACGCCGTAGAAACCCAAGGTGCTGGCAACCAGTATCCATAAGCCGTACCAGTGATCGCCGAGCGTTCGGATCAGAAATGGCATCATCAGGAATGAGATGGCCATTCCAATAATGAGGGCACCGACGCGGAGTGCTGAACCCGTTAGTAGCTTTCTACTGCTCATTGTGTATACACGTTTTTTTGTGTCAGTACTTCGACAATGCGTGTTGAAGCATGGCCATCACCATAAGGGTTATGGGCTCGGGACATCGTCACGTATAGGTCGTCATCTGTCAGAATCTGCTCGATGGTGCTCTCGATTTTTTCCCGGTCTGTGCCGACCAGTTTTACGGTTCCTGCTTCGACGGCTTCCGGGCGCTCCGTCACTTCACGAGTTACTACAACCGGTTTGCCAAGCGATGGGGCTTCCTCTTGAATACCACCCGAATCTGTCAGTACCAGGTGGCTTTGATCCATAAGCCAGATAAAGGGAAGATAATCTGCAGGCTTGGTCAGGATAATGTTGGGCGAATTCCCAAGTTGCTGGGCGACTGGTTTTTGCACGTTAGGGTTAAGGTGCACGGGGTAAACAAACAGCCAATCCGGGTGGTTTTTTGCAAGGTTGTGGATGGCCTGGCAGAAATTCAGAAATCCCTGGCCGAAATTTTCACGTCTGTGGCCCGTAATCAGAATCAGTTTACCGGTGTTGCCTGTTACCTTGTTGACCAGTGGTTCTCCCAGTCTGGTTTTCCAGAACTCTGGTTCGTAGCTTGCAAGAGTTGATCTCACCATCAGGAGGGCATCAATCACCGTGTTTCCGGTAACCCATATTTTTTCGTTTGCTACGTTCTCTTGGAGAAGGTTTTGGCAGGCTGTTTCAGTAGGTGCGAAATGCATTTCGGTGAGGCGGCCTGTCAGGCTTCGGTTGGCTTCCTCTGGGTAGGGTGCGCGCATATTGCCGGTTCTTAGACCGGCTTCCACGTGGCCTACAGGCACATTCGCATAGAAACCTGCCAGAGCGGCCGCAAACGATGTAGTGGTGTCGCCGTGGACCAGGATGATATCGGGTTGCGCTGATTCAATGACTTCCCGCATTCCCAGCAGCACTCTGGATGTTACGTCGTACAGGTCCTGGTTCGGTTTCATTATGTCCAGGTCGTACTCCGGGGAGATTCCGAAAAGTTCCAGAACCTGGTCGAGCATTTCCCGGTGTTGGGCGGTTACGGCGACAACGCTTTCAAGATCAGGGCTTGCCTCAATCGCTTTGACAACAGGCGCCATTTTGATGGCTTCCGGTCGTGTTCCGAAAACAGTTAAAATTCGCTTCATGGTTAATTCCTAGCGTACTGCACCCCGGGTATCGATCAGGATCTTTTCTTTCATATCGGACGCTTTAAGTCCCCGGAATTGTTTGTGGTCTACCAGCAGAAGTACGATGTCGGCCCGGGCCAGTGCGTCTTCCATGGAGGCCAGGTCAAAATTCGGGTGGGACTTGATGTTGGGCTCGCAGACAATCACGTCGCCTAAAGCGTCTTTCTGGATCTGTTGGACGATGCGCAGGGCTGGAGACTCTCGGAGGTCATCCACATCGGCTTTGAAGGCAATCCCGAGGCAGGCGATGGTAGCTTGCTTGAAGCGAGATGCTTTCTGGCGAACTTTCTCGACTACCCATTCCGGTTTGTGATCGTTGACAGCCCGGGCGGCTTGCAGCAGGCGAGAATTGTCGCGATCACTGGCGATGATGAACCAGGGGTCGACCGCAATACAATGTCCGCCGACACCTGGGCCGGGTTGGAGAATGTTGACCCGCGGGTGACGATTAGCAAGCTCGATGAGTTTCCAGGGGTTAATGCCAAGATTGTCGCAAATCATTGAAATTTCGTTCGCAAAAGCGATGTTTACGTCGCGAAAGGCATTCTCTGTAAGCTTTGTCATTTCTGCCGTTGCCGCGTTGGTTTCTAGCACTTCTCCGCGAACAAACGAGCGATAGAAGTCACCTGCTTTTGCCGTGGCGATCGGATTGATGCCTCCAACGATGCGATCGTTTTCCACCAGTTCGATCAGTATCCGTCCTGGTAGAACCCGTTCCGGGCAATGGGCGACCATGACATCCTTTTCAATGTCGAGTCCATGTTCGGCAAGGATTCGGGCGACTGTATTTTCGGTTGTGCCCACCGGGCTGGTCGATTCCAGGATAACCAGGTTTCCCGGCTTCACATAGGGCGCGATAGTCTGTGTGGCTTGCTCGACAAAGTGCAGATCGGGTTCGTTGTTGTCTTTGAACGGTGTTGGCACCGCCAATATAAAGATATCCGATTCCTGGGGGGTGGTTGACGCCTTCAGTTTGCCTGCATTGACCGATGATTTGACGAGAATATCAAGATCGGGTTCGACGATGTGAATATTGCCATCATTGATGGTATCGACAACATGCTGTGATACATCAACGCCAAGGACATCAAACCCTTTTGTCCCCAGGAGTGAGGCAGTGGGTAACCCGATGTAGCCCAAACCTACTACACAAACACTTCTGAAATCGTCGGTCATAGCTTCCTTTCCTGTTGGTCTGTAGTGATTACTCTACAGTGCCGATGAGCCTTTTATACAAATCTATATAAGCATTGTTGCACGTTTGCCGTGAAAATGTGCGTCTGGCAATCGCCACTCCGGCCTGTCCAAACCGTTCTCTGAGATCGCTGCTCTCCAGGAGTTTGTTTAACGCCTGCTTGAGACCTGCGACGTCGTTGCTGGCAACCAGAAATCCGTTGACGCTGTCCTGTACCATTTCCCGGTTACCGCCCACGTCGCTGACCACGACGGGTAAGCCGGCGGCAACCGCTTCAAGTACGCTTCTGGACAGTCCCTCCGTGGAAGAGAACTGGACGAAGACATCTGAATCCACGAGCCACTGTTCTACGTTACTCTGAACACCTTCAAAACTGATAACACCAGGCCCGGCCTTCTTGGCGGCTTGCTGAAGAGGCTCGAGCTCAGGGCCTTCCCCGAGGATGCGGAGCTTTATCGGAAAGTTTTTTGCCAGTTCAGCGACGGCTTCGATAACGAGATCGACGTTTTTGAGCTTGACGAGCCTGCCAACACAGATAACGGTGATACCGGATTCAATAGCTCCGGATCGATGCACCGGCGACTCCGGGGAGAACTCCAACCCGTTGTATATCGTCTGCAAGTGCGTGGCTTTGAAACCGCATTGGTCACGGTAAAATGCCTCCATATCACGGGAAACCGTGACCAGCCGAGTGCCAAGCAGGATGGCCAGTTTGAGCAGGTGACGGCGAACGGGTTTTTCTTCCACCATGTAAACATCATGCAAGGTACCGACGTGGGGGATACCCGCCAGCCGCGCACCCATGGCCCCGCCTGTGATTGGTCCGAAAAGGTGACTGTGGAGAAGATCGATCCTTTGCTGTTTTAACCAGCGTGAGAATTCCAGCGCAAACAATGGCAGGCGAAGGGTGCTTTTGAAGTTGCGCCTGAACGGGACGACGTGTTGCTCAATGCCAAATCGCTCGCACTGTTCACGAATCCATGGGTGATC
>Ga0307964_1000990_pt1 | contig 12229 bp, 8 predicted proteins | sample OrgLakmetagen596_FD_201823 | JGI IMG/M metagenome (GOLD analysis project Ga0307964, IMG submission 201823) | Saline water microbial communities from Organic Lake, Antarctica - #596 | ecosystem: Environmental > Aquatic > Non-marine Saline and Alkaline > Saline | place: Antarctica: Organic Lake... | reverse complement strand
CATCTCATCCATAATCGCTACACGGGAAAACTGATTAACAAACTCTTGCCTGGGCTTATCTTCAATAAGAAGACTCTCAAAAACCGAAACAGCACCGGCGACATCACATGGAGAAAAAACCGCCGCGTTGCTAAGATTCTCGTTTATGAACCTGGCAGCGTAGCCCGCAACGCCAGCCCATATCGGTTTGCCCATAGCGCCATACTCAAACAGCTTGGATGGAAGCACCTTACGGAAGGCGTCATAATCATTAAGGTGTAAGAACAGCACGTCTGCCTGTTGGTAGATCTGTATCAATTCTGTTCGTTCAACAGGAGACTCTATCGTCACGTTGCTGCAGCCTGCCTGGGCGATAGCTTCTTCTAAACGCCGTAAACGTCCGCCACCACCGATCAGTCGAAATCTAGCCCGGCCTTCTAGCGTCTTCGCTAAGTCAGGAATAATGTTATGCAGCCCCTGCCCCTCGCCCATATTACCGGCGTAGACCACTTCAATCAGCGCACCATTCAATCCGTCAGTATTGCCCGCATCACTTTTATCAGAGCTAACCTGAGGTGCTACACGTAGGAATTCGTCATCAATGCCGTTGGTGAAAACGACTTTTGACACGTCAGGGTACCTAGACTCGAAATACGGCAAAAATCCAGCCGATACCACATTCAAACGATCTGCCCGCGATATTGTCCATTTCTCCACAACACTGAACAGCGGCTTCATTAGCCAAGAAAGCTTGCGCGGCAGAACATCTTTAATCGTATCAACAAAAATATCCCGAATGTCTAAATACAGCGGCACCCGGAGCTTCCGAGCAACCCATGCGCCCAATACCGCCGTCATTAGGCGAGAGGAGCTGGCAAAGACCAGGTCGTACTCTTTACCTTTAATAAACGCCCTCACTTGCTTGGCGTATGCCAAAAAAGCCCGGGACTGATCCACCATGCCGCTCGCATGAGCAGGCAACTTCACACGTTTTACCGTTAATCCAGCACTTGATTCATTTTCCAGAGCACCCACATTAAAGCCCGAATAGCGATTCGGCAGAGTAGTCACCACGTGAATCTGACTGTTTATGGGCAAGGTCTTCAGCAGCGACTCCACAAATGCTGTGTTGCGAAAAGAACCCGCGCACAAATCCGGCTGAAAATAAAAACTTAGCAGTAAAACCTTCAATCAAAGCTCCAAGAAATTCGGGTGGTGAGTTTACATTCCCTAAACGTTATCAATAACTTTTGGGAGTTTTTTGATATGCCAAAGCCTGGGTGCCAAGAACTAGCCAAAATTTGCGCGCTGCCTCCAAAAACCTCTACAGTGACACATTGTCCTGCAGGCAATCGCAGCTCAAATCGGGCCTCACCAATCGCCTCAACAACCACATCTGGGTGAAAGTGCCAGTGAGCAACCGCCTCTTTGCAGCCACCGATCAACTCATCCGTCACTTCCAAGGTCTCGGCCCCGGCGCGCCAACACCGGCGGTGAACAACTTTAGCGGGTAACCGCTTGTAACCGTCGTGACTGCCACAAAGCAGTACCTCGCCCACATCGTTGTTTAGTACCACATCGAATGGTTTAGCTCGCCTGGCTACCCGAAAACCCGCCCATACTTCGGAAGAATTCTCACCATCCACCTCAACCGTATTGTGCACACTCGTAGAGCGCTGCCGGTGACGCTCAGCATCCTCACCATATTGAGAAATGCCAGAATTGACGAAAACACGCTGCGCAAACAAACTGAGTTCAAAACTGAGCGTATCCGCGTGGGCGTGGCCAGGTTGATAGTCGGGACCAACCGGGGCCACGTCAGCCAGTAAACGGTGCTGGCCAGGCCATTCAATCACACCATAGCCACTTTCCCGCAGCAGAATACCCTGAACTTCGGTAGGCTGAGCTTCTCCGGGCGCCGGCAACCCCAGTAAGCAGGCATAACGCGTCAAGTGTTCGATGCTGGGCGCAATCCCAAACGTGGCATCATTAAAAAAAGAAATCCCGCCGTCCGGGTGAGTCATCGCAACAAGCCACCCAAACCCATTCACGTATCGCCGCTGCCAGTCGCTGGCACGCTGTTTTAAACCTGAGATCTGTGTTGCCTGGCTCAAAGCAATCAAGTCCGCCAAATCCCAAAGTAAAATGCTCTGGTACATAGGGGACCGCTCGTAGTGGGCGCCATCGTTTAAAAACTGCTCTTTTATCTCCCTGTCCAGCAACGTCAAACCTTTGCGGAGCCAACGATCTCCTTCGGCTCCGCCGAGATAGGCACCCACAAACACAAGCGCCTTAGCATTGGCAAAAAGATGGTTAGCCAGGATATGAAATTCTAATTGCTGCTCTAGCGCATCCGCCTGTTGAGCCAGCGAGCGAACCCAACGTCGCTTGACCTTAACAGGCCCCAGGCGACTGAAAAACTTTACCCAATTCACGATGCGCAAAGACAAGCAGTAAGGCTCCCAGCCATTTCCCTCTAATGGAGGGTTGCCCTCAATCCAAGCGTTAACCATCGCAGCGCAAAGCTCAAAGCGAGCTTCTGCGCCTTTAGCGTTCAGGTCATCCTGATAATGCAAGTTGTACAGCCAAAGCTTGGGGAAAGAAGGGTCATTCCAGTTCCCTTCAAAACGAGCAGATTGCCCAAGAAAGATAAACGACTTGCCATCATCCGTTGCAGGGTTCAAAAAAGCAGAGCCAGGCCAATCGTTCAGCTGATTACGCAATGTCGGTTCGGGTAATTTCCTCAAGCGCGGTTTACGAATTCGGTAATACACCTGGTACGCAAGCTGTCCCATTTTCAGGTAACGAATGGTATGAAAAAGCAGGCTCCAACGTTTCATTGCTGTTTTAAAAACTCGATAAAACGAACATGGCTTTAATCTCGACTAGCATCAGCAAATGAAACTCGTCAACAAGTCTGATTGTGCCAGTGCATCGAGATACATTATTAATTAGTTTGCGCCCGCAACTGCTCCGCCACCTCAATAGTAACCCTCGCCACCTCAAAAATCTCCTCAGGCGCAATCGGGCAGGCCTCCCCGTTCTCAATCGCCGCCAGGAATGCGGCTGCACAGGCTCCCTGACCTTTGTCCTGCTTCCACAGGTTCATTTTTTTGAAACCTGGCCAACCGAACGCTTTCAATTTACGGAAGTTATCCAGCTGCAGAACGCGGCCAGCAGCAAACACTTCCACTCGTTCCTTTGGGAAGCTTGCTGCACCATTGGCGAAATAATGAACGGTTCCAAAAGAACCATCAGCGAAGCCAAGGGTGATCGCCGCTTTATCTTCCGTAATTGCAACGCCCGGCGCATCACCCATGCGTCGAGCCTGTACAGAGACAATCTCGGACCCTGCCAGGTAGCGCATCAAGTCTATAAAATGACAGGCCTCGCCAATAATACGGCCACCACCCACTTCAATGTCTTGCGTCCAGTGATCTGCCGGGATAGCGCCTGCATTCATCGTCATGATAAACGATTTAGGCTCGTTAACCGCCGCCAGCAACGCCTTCATCTTCTGGATCTGAGGTGAAAACCGGCGGTTAAAACCCACCATCAAATGGCCACGGGTGCCCGCCTTTTGATTCGCTTCAAACTGATCGCGAACCTTTTTCAAGTCCTCATGAGTGACCGCCAGGGGTTTCTCGACAAACACATGCTTGCCCGCACTCAACGCTGATGCAACAAACGAAGCGTGAGAGTTATGGCGGGTAACAACAGCAATAGTGTTGATATCTGGATGATCAATCATTGCCTGGGTATCGGTGGTGGCCTCGGCAAAGCCGGCCTTTTCACCGTGAACAACTCCGTTAATCCCTCCCGATGTTGCAATAGAGTGAAGCTGCGCCCCTGCCGCTTTAAACGCCGGAATCAGCATTCTGGACGCATAGTTACCGGCACCTACAAAACCCACAACTGGCTTTTGCGAATCAAACGTGACGCCATTTTTTAAAGTTACCGTTTTTACACTGCGGCTTTCTGGCGCACTCGTGTAAACCAGCAAAATGCCCAAGACTGACTTTTCAGCGGTGAGGGTATTGTAGGCATCCGGCGCTTTCTCGAAATCAAAACGGTGGCTAATCAGCGGTTTCACATTCAATTGGCCGCCGGCCATCATATCCAACACCGCTTCAAAATTGCGCTGTTCTGTCCAACGGACAAAACCTATCGGGTAATCCACCCCGTGATTTTCATACGCAGGATCGTAGCGGCCAGGGCCATAAGAGCAGGAAACCTGAAAGCTTAATTCTTTCTCATAAAAATCTGCGCGATTCAGCTCAAGCCCGGTAACGCCAACAAGAACAATCCGCCCACGCTTGCGGGACATGCGAGCGGCTTGGGTAACAGGGTCGGTAGATTTGGTCGATGCAGTAATAATCACACCGTCAACACCACGCCCGCGACTAAAGGCCATTCCCGCAGCCACCGAGTCTTCGCCCTTAGCAGGGTTACAAGTTGCTGCGCCAAATTCGCGGGCCAAGGCAAGCTTGGACTCATCAAAATCAATCGCCAGAACGCGACAACCATGAGCACGCAACAGCTGCACGGTTAACAAACCAATAAGACCCACACCGGTGACGACGAAGCTCTCGCCCAACGTAGGTTCTGCCAACCGAATGCCCTGAAGCCCAATTGAAGCCACTACGGTGAACGACGCCTCTTCATCAGAAACCGTATCCGGAATCAACGCACACAAATTACGCGGCACACGGACTACGTCAGCATGAGGGCCATTGGAGGCAACCCGATCCCCTAGCTTAAAGCCTTCCACACCACTGCCAACCTCGGAAACCACACCCACATTGCAGTACCCAAGTGGCAACGGCTGAGCCAGTTTGGACTGAACGGCCTCTACCGTGGTCATCAAGCCATCCGTTTGAACTTTTTCCAGCACCATCTTCACTTTTTCGGGTTGCTGCCTGGCTTTCTGGATATACGAGGCTTTACCGAAATCCACCAGCATTCTTTCAGTGCCAGCAGACACCAATGTGATTGACGTATTGATCAAAAGGTTGCCTGACGTGCAGCCGGGGGATGGTGCAGAGGTTAAAGTAGTAGCGCCCTGCCCCATGTCTTGAAGAACTTGTTTCATTAAAACCTCAAAATTAAGAATCCGAATCCGCGCAAGCAACGGTGGAATATGTAAGCCTGCCAGGCTAGGGCTGCAGAATGTTTAATATTCGTGTACACGCTTGCCCGTCGCCATAGGGATTATGCGCAAGGCTCATCCTGTTATAAGTTACCTCGTCCGTCAGCAACGCCTCCAGTCGGTCAACCATTCGCTCAACGTCTGTACCGACCAACTCCACAGTGCCGGCTTCTAATGCTTCAGGGCGCTCGGTGGTGTCTCTCATTACCAATACGGGCTTTCCGAGTGAAGGTGCTTCTTCCTGAATCCCACCGGAATCTGTGAGTATCAAGTAAGAACGGCTCATCAGATACACAAACGGCAAATAATCCAGCGGCTCGACCAAATGCACGTTATTCAGCCCACTCAACAAGCGGTTTACCGGTTCCTGCACATTGGGGTTCAGGTGCACCGGGTACACAATGTCCACATCCGGAAATGCCTTGGCGGTAAGGTTCAGCGCCTCGCATATTCGCTCGAAACCGCCGCCAAAGCTTTCACGGCGGTGGCCGGTTACCAGAATCACGCGCCGATCTGGATTCAGAAACGGAAAACTCTCAGCCAATGAGCCCGCCAACTCTGCATCTTTATCAAACCGCTCTACAATCTTGAACAGCGCATCAATCACCGTATTGCCCGTAATGTGCACGGCGCTTCCAGTAACGCCCTCGGCCAACAGGTTATCGGCAGATTTTTGGGTAGGGGCAAAGTGCATGGCGGCAAGCACACCGGTCAATTTTCGATTCGCTTCTTCCGGCCAAGGGGAATACAGATTGCCCGTTCGCAAACCCGCCTCTACATGTCCTACCGGAATCTGCTGGTAATAGGCAGCCAAAGATGTGGCGAAGGTGGTCGCCGTGTCACCGTGTACCAGCACCAGGTCTGGCTTTGCGTCGGCAAGCACCCCACGCATGCCTTGCAAAATAGCGGAAGTGACATCCGTTAGATCCTGCCCCGGCTTCATAATGTTCAGATCGTAATCCGGTGTTAACGCAAACAGCGAAAGCACTTGGTCCAGCATTTCCCGGTGCTGGCCGGTTACACACAATGCAGACTCAAACCGTGCATCGCCCTGCAACGCCAAAACCAACGGCGCCATTTTGATGGCTTCGGGGCGAGTGCCAAAAACTGTTAGTACCTTCAAACCAAACTCCTTGCTAGGCGCGGCCACTAGCCACAACGTCAATCACGAATTCTGCCGACTTGGCTGAAAAATTCAGTCCACGGAACTGTTTGTGCGCTACCAGCACAACGCAAATATCCGCTTGTGCCATGGCTTGTTCGGGATTCAGCAACGAACATCCCGCCAGAGAGCCTGGCACCGCATGAATGTTCGGCTCCACCAGCAACAGCGGCCCCGCCAATTTTTGGTTCAGCTGCTGGGCGATGGTCAGAGACGGACTTTCCCGCAGATCGTCGATATCTGGTTTGAAGGCCAAACCAAACAGCGCTACCGAAACATCCTTCGCGGTGTGCCCGGAATGCTTTAGCAGAAAAGCACCCACCGCCGCCTTCACCTTATCAATCACCCATTGCGGCTTACCGTCATTCACTTCCCGAGCGGTGCGAATCAACCGGGCCTGCTCCGGGGTTTCACTCACAATAAACCAAGGGTCCACGGCAATACAGTGCCCGCCTACGCCAGGGCCAGGCTTAAGAATATTTACTCTAGGGTGTCGGTTGGCCAGATCAATCAGTTCCCACACATCAATATCAAGCTTGTCACAAATCAGCGACAGCTCGTTGGCGAAGGCAATATTCACATCGCGGAAGCTGTTTTCAGTGAGTTTGGCCATTTCCGCCGTGCGGGCGGTGGTGGTTACACACTCGCCTTCCACAAAAATCTCGTACAAACGGCAAGCCGCTGCGGAGCAGGCCGGCGTCATCCCGCCGATAACCCGGTCATTAGCAACCAGCTCACGAATCACATGGCCGGGCAACACCCGCTCCGGGCAATGAGCAACGCGAATATCCGATTGTTCACCGTGGCTCTGGGGAAACGTAAGGTCCGGCCGGGCTTCCGCCAACCAGGCGGCCATCTGCTCAGTAGCGCCCACCGGCGAGGTGGATTCCAGAATCACCAGATTGCCGCTCTGCAGCACCGGCGCAATCGCTTTCGCTGCAGATTCAATATACTTCAAATCCGGCACGTGGCTTTTCCCTTGCTCCACCTTAAACGGCGTGGGCACCGCAATCAAAAATGCGTCAGCTGGTTCTGGCGTTAGTGTTGCTCGTAAGTAGCCTTCCTTCACTGCGGCATGAACAATCATGTCCAGTTCTGGCTCAACAATGTGGATCGCGCCCTTGTTGACGGTATTTACCACTTCTGGGCTAACATCAAAACCAATGACTTCACGCTTGCGAGAAGCAATCACAGCTGCCGTTGGCAGGCCTATATAGCCGAGGCCAACGACAGAGATTTTTGAAAAATGCATAATAAAACCTTATTATTTTGAGCCAGCTCAATAAAATCGAAGAAGTTTTCTAATGCTCAATTTATAAATAAAGCCGATTCAAAACAGCTTTAAATTTCCCACTGCCTGTTCGCTCTATTTCGTCAACGTACTCAAAGGTCAGATCCATTTTAGCCGCGATATATTCATCAAAATGACTGCGCACCTTAAACTCAAATTGCTGCTTGTCACCTTTTCCCAACAACACAGCCTTTATAACTACGGATCCCAATTGCTCCTGAATTACTTGTGCTTCAAGGGCTTCATCCGTGTCTTTAAATAGATAATCAAAGCGCATCACTCGTCGGCCATCGGGTGTCAGAACAAAATCATCGGAACGTCCATCAACCGAATAAATAACTCTGCTTTGTCTGCCACACTCACAACGAAAGTCCTCAGGAGCCATTACTGCGATATCACCGGTGTCGTACCTTATAAATGGCATCGCATGGTTGAAGAATCCTGTTCCAAGAAGACGCCCCCGCACAGAGCCATTGGGCAGCGTTTCTGCGTCCGCGATTTCAATATGACAAAACTCAAAATCTTCATGATAATTCCCATGCTCACATTTTGAAAAGTTGCAGCAGCCTTCCGACAACCCGTATTGGTCTGTAACTATTGAACCTGTCCAAGACTCAATTGACTCCTTTTGGTACTCCAAAAGTTTTTCGGCTCCAGTGTAGACAACATTGGGAGCAGCGTCTTTATCTAAAGTCAAACCTTTCAGTTGTGCGAGGCGCGCCACTTCAGAAATTATACTTGGATATCCCGAATAAAACTTAGGATTTACTGAATTCAAAAAACTGACAATCGATTCAATATTGTCAATCTTGATGTGCTGCATGCTGATCAAGTGTTGTTTCTGAGTTGCATTATAGCGCCAATAAGGCGGCTTCAACTGATTAGGTGGAACAACCGGCTTTCCTGTGAAATTCACACTGATATCGCCTAACTTTACCCCAAATCTAAATCTGTGCCGAAACCAAATGGCCCACTGAGCTGCAATGGACTCTTTATCCTTAAAAAATAATAATGATTTACCAGTAGTACCACTAGTGACCACCGAGTAAAGAGACTTGTCATTGGGTGTTCGTGCTTTTAGTTTTCGAATATCGTCTTTCAAGAGAACCGGAATTTCAGACAGCACATCCCAAGGGGCTTCCTTAATTCTTGAATCTGGAATCGTCTGTAAAAATGGATAGAGACCACTTTTTTTTGCTGACAGTAGAATAGACTCTAATTTTATTGCCTTTGTATTACGAATATTAAGTGCATCGCTGAAATCCGAATCACGAAACTGATCTAGAAAAGTAAAAAACTCTTTGGAGTAACGACTTTTACTTTCCTTAAACCCATATAGTGTACAGACAAGGTTTTGTAGAAAAACCGGCAACGATTGATAAAACGTGTAGGCTTTCAATTTTTAAATATCCTGTTTCTCGATTTAACTTGGCATCCGAAAACTATTCACAGATTCTGTGCGCACTGACCATTTTATTGAATCCAAGATCAAAGCGGCTACTAACTCCGATCCATTGTCTTGAACCGAAGCACAACGGCCGCTTCTATTAAACGTTGTCGAACCCAAACCCAACAATTTCGGAGCTGATTCCCCAAGGATTGATCCGCATTCCGATAGATTGGCAAACCACGGCGTTTGATACGATTTTTCTTGAACCACGCAAGATAAGCTGTGTCATCAAATCCTTCGAACTCAGGCTTCAAAGAAAAATCCTCTGCGCCAACAGACTCAGTTCGCAGGTATCGAACAGTATTGGGGGGCTCAAATCGAGCGTGGTGCACTCTATCCCCGTTGTCATTCAGTTCTACCGCAATCTGATGAAAGCTTGATTCCGGAAACTTCAGACGTCCACCAAAGAACCGCCCATAAGAGAACGCCCAATTACCGAGGCTGTACGCAATGGTCCGCCCCTTATAGCGCTCCACTGGACTAACAATATGAGGATGATGGCAGATAACTGCATACACTCCTTCGTCAATTAATTTTCGAGCAAGCTTGCGATGGGCAGGTTGGGGGTACTTCTCAAACTCATAATTACCGTGAATGACGACAACGACTTTTCCACCCTCCGCCTTCTCCAACGCCGCCCGGGCTTGAGAAAGAACCTGCCGACCTTCTAGGCGATTAACGCCCGGCGAGCTTTTGGTGACTGGCTTACATCCAATCATGCGCCAACCGAAACCCAATAAAGTGTAGTCTTCGCCACAGCTAGCAGTTGTCACCGAGTTAGCAGCTGCGATCGCATCAATTCCAGCGCCAAAACTTTGCAAATTATGACGAGCCAGATACTGTTGAGTAACTGCGATACCTTCGGGAATATCGTGAATGTGATTGTTTGCAATACACACTGACACCAAACGAAAATGGGAAAAGCTGTCTAGCCAATCTTCTGAATTATAAGTACCCCAAGTAGGGGGAGCGCCACCCTGCGTTAATATGGCGCCTTCAAGATTCAGACACCAAGGTTTTGATTCCAAGCAATCGAAACCGGTGAAAGTGAATGAATCTTCGTTGGCTAATGCTACGTCACCGCAAAAAATCACAAATATGACCTTCCCTTAAAAATCGAATAAAAACTCAACTTCATCCGCACGACATGCTCACTAATCATCACTCAAATCACCATCTGTTCGAGAATTTGAACGTAGTCTTTAGCTCGCCCTCCCGCAGACGAGAAAGACTGAGCGTGCGCCTTTCCCGCTGCGAGCCTGAGGTGGTCAGCCCCATTAATATTTTTAACGTACTTCCCGATAGCCTCCGCTGCCGAGTCTGGCGAAAGCGGGTCAAAATAATGTGCAAAGTCGCTACAAACATCCCTAACAAACCCACGATCTGAGGCAAATAATGGCCTCTCCATGACCATAGCTTCCAGAGGAGTTGCGGAAAAACACTCCAGCAAACTTGGAAATATAACGCCGTCCATCTTCTGATAAAAGGTAGGACATTGCGATACAGATAACTCTCCAACGGTATTAACAGACTGCCTGAAGGCTGCTGATTTAGCTGCCCATTCTTTCTCGCTAAGGGTGACAAAAAATTCAACATCAAGTCCATGGTCACGACTCAGAATAGTCCTAATTTCTGGCAGAACTTTCAAGTTCTTGTGGGGGTAATCTCTTCCTACAAAACCAAGCTTGAAGGCGGGCTCAAAGCACTCAACTTCAACTTTTTCCCAGCGTTCAGGTTGAAAATAAAGACTCGCAACAGAGTTGTACACTACCTCCACTGAATCCTCTAATGCTATTGATTTAGCGACCAAGCACTTCTTAACGTGCGGCAACTCAACAACAAGCTTTGACGCCTTTCTATAAAATAAGGTTTGCACAAGGTTCTTTAACCTAAGTTTAACCTTTGACAGGATATGAAGACTCAAAAAAACTTCATTTTCAGGATAAATAATCCAGGGCTGAGCGAACCCAACCAGCGTATTAGCTTGACTTCCGAGTCTGTAATCTGGGCCAAACACTGTGAATACCGCATCGTACCCATGCAATAATTTGGAAAATTTTCTTAACGACGACCCAAGGCCATACACATCAAACACACGGTAAGATAAAAACTTGCTTGTATCTGTGCCAGATTTGGCTAAGCCATTATCAACTTCGCTTGAACAAATTATATGAAAATCGATAATTTCAGAGTCGATTCGAGAGAGTTCGTCTATGAATGATGTTGCAACTTGTATGCCGCCGCCTACGTGGAGGTTGGCGGCATTAATCAAAACATTTTTTTTAGTCATATTTTTATCTTGGATCGCTGTATTAAATAAACAAACGCCAGTATGCGAAGCCCCTGAGCATTCTCCTCAGAAAACCTATTTCAATATGCGATAGCCCAGCCGTGTTCTTGGCAGGGAAAGCGCATGAAACATTTTTTTCAACGAGAATCGCAGCAAGGTAGTTCTCATCCAACGCCGCTTTCTTCTGTTTGCGCCGGATGCCGCCTTTAAAATTCGTTTCACATTTTTTAATTCATCGCGACATAACGCACTGACCCAAGGTTCTCAGCGGCATAACCACGATGGATTTTACAGGCGTCTTCACGAAGTGCAACGTCCAAAGATCAGTGCAATCAATTTTCGATATACCAGTGCTGACGGGCCCCTTCGGCGAGCTTTTTTACGCTCAACTCGACCGAACTGATGTAGTAACGGATCATGGGTTCTGCGGGCGCTTTATCGCCTTCTCTACGAAATAATATGACCACACCGACTGTTATTAACCCGGGCCACCCTCCTATGTGTCAGCGTAGTTGTCGGCTGATTATTTCAGAGAACAACCATGCCCCATTATTCACCGGAGCGTAAGGAAGCCATTCTACAAAAGATGGTGCCACCCCAGAGCCTGACCGTAGCAGTGCTATCCAGTCAGGAAGGCATCAGTACAGCAACTCTGTACAATTGGCGAACAGCCGCCAGAAAACGAGGTGCCGTTTTGCCATCGAATCCAGCCAATGCTGACAAATGGAGTAGCGAAGAAAAATTTCGCATTGCACTAGAGACCGCCCCAATGACGGTGGCGGAACTCAGTGAATATTGCCGTAAGCACTGTAGTGGTTCAATGATTCTGAACAGATCGAAGCTTGGAAAACAGCCTGCATAGGTGCCAATTCCCAGGCGGATGAACAGTCCAAGCGTAGCCGACAAGC
>Ga0307964_1000971_pt1 | contig 12366 bp, 11 predicted proteins | sample OrgLakmetagen596_FD_201823 | JGI IMG/M metagenome (GOLD analysis project Ga0307964, IMG submission 201823) | Saline water microbial communities from Organic Lake, Antarctica - #596 | ecosystem: Environmental > Aquatic > Non-marine Saline and Alkaline > Saline | place: Antarctica: Organic Lake... | reverse complement strand
CGAATGGGACAACTTAAGGATTAAGAGAAAGTTAATACCCCTCTGGAGGCCACGGTTGATAAAGGCTGTAGAGGATTATGTCTTTTTAGGACGGATAATCCCCAGAACCCCATATTGGGTCGTTCGTGATTGTAGTGCCAGAGCCAGCGAGTGGCATAATCCTGGACTTCTTCGGTGCTGTCGAACAGATACTGTGCCAGCCAATCGTAACGTACGGTTCGGTTGTAACGTTCGATATAGGCATTCTACTGGGGTTTGCCGGGCTGGATAAACGCCAGAGCAATGCCCTGCTTCTCTGCCCAGGTCGCCAGCTTGCCGCTGATGTATTCAGGGCCGCTGTCCCAGCGAATAGAACGCGGTTTTCCACGCCACTCAATGATCTGTTCCAGTGATCGGATAACACGCTCTGCCGGAAGCGAGAAGTCCACTTCAATGCCAAGGCCTTCGCGGTTGAAGTCATCAATCACATTCAGCAGCCGATAGCTGCGCCCGTCGTTAAGCTGGTCGTGCATGAAGTCCATCGACCAACTGTCATTGATCATGTCGGGCACGGCCAAGGGTTCAGGCTTTTCACGAACCAGGCGCTTCTTGGGCTTGATCCGCAGATTCAGTTCCAGCTCCCGATAAATCTGGTACACCCGTTTATGGTTCCAGCCAAAGCCTTTGACGTTTCTCAGGGGGCACCCGGGGTCACAATACTTCTGTGGAATGCTTAGGTTTTGATGGCGCCGAGTCATGCACACTTTGACGAAATGGTTGGATCAGCATTTGCCGCAATCCAAGATCATGTTCGGTGCGAAAATACTCAATCCCAATCGTCATTCCCAAATGGCCTTTTTCAGGCTGATCCGTGTAGGTTCCAAACCAGCGGTCCCACCAAGGCATGCAGAAGCCAAAGTTACTATCGGTTTCTCGCGTGATAATGGAGTGATGAACCCGATGCATGTCCGGCGTCACCACTATGAATCTCAACCAACGGTCAAGCTTCTGGGGCAGACGGACATTGCCATGATTGAATAAAGATGTGGCACTCAGAAGTATTTCAAACACGATGACAGCCATTGCTGGCGCACCAATGAGCAAAACTACCAGCATTTTGATGGCCATGGACAGAATGATCTCAATCGGGTGAAAACGTAGTCCCGTACTGACATCAAATTCCAAGTCCGCATGATGCATACGATGCAGGCGCCACAGCCAGGGTAGAGCATGAAACAACCGATGCTGGAAATAGATGGCCATGTCCATCAGCAGAACCGCTAGCGGAACCGATAAATAAATGGGCAGTTCGACCTCGTTCAGCAGCCCCCATCCGTGATCAGAGGCGATCGAAGCAACCCCAATAGCAGTCAAAGGGAGCACCAGCCGCACTGAAATCGTATCCAGCAAGACAACAGCAAAGTTACCTGGCCACCGGGATGATCGAGGGATGCGTTGTGGCCTGCGAACCGCCAAAACCTCCCAGACCAGCATCCCTGACAGCACCAGGAGAAAAACGCCTGCTCGGAAAGCAGGCTCATAAGGCAGCAGTTCACTGATCATCATGTACCTCAATCACCCGATCTGATGAATCGGGGCTTTCCACCCCAGATAATACACATCCAAACGCCGAGGTAGATTAGGGGACGCATCGAATGATTACCGATCCTTCAACAGTTAAAACGAAGCGCCCAGCGTCAGCCAAAGTTTGTTGGTGTCTACCTTGCCTGCTGCACTGTCACCAGCCGAATACATCGCATACTTGACGCCGGCGCTGTAGTGATCTGCAAAACTGCGGTTGTATGCGATGCCCCACTCGTCGCCAAGATCGTCTATTGCAGAGGTCGGTTCGTCGGCACTGTAGTCATGATAAGCAATAACCCATTTACCGCCAGCAAGGCCTCCTTTTACGGTCACTGACGTATCCTCCAGACCATTGACCGGTGTTGAAAGGAACTGGTCAGCCCAGCCGTTAAAGACGTGCAGTGTGGCCAGCGGGGTGGAAAATCCATAGTTGCCGCTGTCAGAACCCAATACTTCATATCCCAGTGCAACAGTGATCCCTTTAAAGCCCAGACCTGCAGTTAAGCTGTAGTAGTCCGCGTCAAAATCACTGGAGCCTCCTTCCACTTCCTGAGTTGCATATTCGGCCGTGTACATCAGGTTTATTGGTTTCAGGTCTTGATTGCCCGCATAACGAATACCAAAGGTATCCAAAGCGTTATCCGAACCATTATCTACTTCAAGAAGATAAGCATAGGCGGAGAGTTTTCCGAAGCCCGTCTGGTAGCCAAGATTCAACAAATGATCTTTGGCAGGTACATCCCTGGCTTCCGCAAAAATACGGTTGCGCTGGTTGAGGAAAGCGTAGTCCAGAGTCACCGCATCGCTGGGAGAATAGCTCAGACGCATGGCATCAAAGGTCTGCCTGTCCTGGCGCCAACCTACATGACCAATATAGCGCTGATTGTCATAGGTAATGACCTGACGACCGAAGCGAGCGCTCAGCTTGTCGGTGCTGTATTGCAGGTATGCCTGATCGACCTCTGTGGTTTCGGGGTCGGGAATGACCGAGTAATTCGTATTCTTGCCCAAGGCATTGTTGTAATCGTCGAGTCCCAGCACGTTTCGGGAATCCTCGAACTCAAGAACACCGGATATACCATGGTAGCTGCCCGTCGAATAGGCTAGACGGGTGCGAACGATCAAGGCATCTGCATCCTTAAGCGCATTGTCCTGGTCGACAGACTCATAGCGAAGCCGAACATTTCCGGCGACGTCACCCGTGCTGAGTGCGTCATGCAGGCTTTGCTCGGATGCAAGAGCGGGTGTAGCGACCACTAGTGCACCAAGAATACAGGCCGATTGTCGTTTCCAACGTTTGTTCATGGTTATTTCCTTTACATGAGTGAAGAATCTTGTGTTGAACGAATGGTGCAAGGAAGCCCCTTACGGGTTTCCGGTGCGTCTATCATGCGGCCCGGTTTTGCGAAGACGACCCCACCTTCAGGTGACAGATCATTTTGTCCCCTTGATGTTGCTCCATGACGAGCTCTTCCGGTGTGTCACGTATGGTTCTCCACACCCCGGTAGCTGAAGGCTGGCCATGCAGCACCACTGGCATAGCTCGCGTTTTTAGTCTGATAACGGGAGCGTTATGGTCGTATTCAACGGTGTCGTGTCCGAGCACCGCATGGGCAATCGTTTGCGCCTGGTGTTTGATTGGTTCGATAAAGCGACAGGACATTCCGTCAATGCTGATGCAGTCACCCAGGGCGTAAATATGTGGATCACTGGTGCGCAGTGTTTGGGAATCCACTGCAAGCCCGCGGTTAAAATCCAAACCAGCCTCAAGGGCAAGCCGGTTATCTGTGACCAATCCAATGGCAGCGACCACATGATCGACCTCAATGGAGTGACCGATCTCAAGCTCGATAATCCGTTTGCCGCTTTCAAGTTCAGTAACGTTGGCAACATCAACACCGCCACAATAGGTGACACCAAGATCGTCCAGACTGGCCACTAGCCTGGAGGCGGCCTGCTCAGGTAGTAATCCGGCCAGTGGCGATGAGTTACGATCAAGTAGCGTGACCTTGTGTCCGGTGCGGGCGAAATCTTCCGCCAGTTCACATCCGATCATTCCGGCGCCAACAATTGCGACAGATTGTTTACCTTTCGCTAACGCCTGTTGCAGGCCAGACCAAACTGCAAGGTCATTTACGCGCCAGCATTGGGAGGGCGGGAGCTGTGCCGGAAGAACCGGTTTTGCACCCTGAGCCAGGACCAGCTTGGTATAGTTCACCGAGCCACGCGTCGTTCGCAGCTGTCGCAACTTCGCGCTCAGGCCAACCGCGAAAGTCTCAGCCATTAGCTGAACCCCAAGACGTTTCGCTGCCTCGTGCCCATCCTCCCGAACCAGCTCCGCTTTATCAGCACCGCGGCTAATTGCTACGGATAGCTCGGGCTTGTGGTACACGTCTCCGTTGCAGGCAGTGACCAGGGTAATAGGTACCGTCGTGTCCAGCGTGCGAAGTGCTTCCACGGTGGACCAGCCAGCAATGCCTGCGCCGACAACGACAATACCGGGCTCACGGTTAAACTGGATAGGCTGGTCCGAAACTGTTATTTCAGGCCGCTCAAAAAGCTCGAAATCTGTTTTAGTAACACCACACAAAGGACATTCCCAGTCATCAGGGATATCCTCGAACCGTGTGCCAGGAGCAAGGCCGCCATCCGGATCTCCCTCTTCCTCGTCATAAATCCACCCGCAAGCGCGGCAAATGTATTGCCTCCATGGCATCGTCTGATCAGTGTTTTGCTCACTCATGCCGGCACCTCTTCTCGCATCTGTTTGGCCATCTCCCACCGCAGGTGCTTAAGCGCTGGTGTGACAATAGCCACGAAGTGCGCTTCGCGTATTCGACGTTGCGGTGCCGAGGTCATCAGGTAACCTCTCGCGCCCTGATGCAGAAGTGCAGACTGAGATGCCTTCAATGCAAGCTCTGAACCCCGTGCGCGTAGATCAAGCACGTCAACGAGGAACTCTTTACTGCCATCAAATGGCGTTTCCAAAAGCCTGTCGGCCTGCGATTTCATGTCATCAAACTCCGCCTGCAGTTCATCTGGGCGGTTGTGCAGATACTGGTTCACATGACCAAGTGATGGTTCAACCTCGCGGGCCGAATCAATTGAACCCTGAATAACCCCAGTGGCCATACCAACCTGTAGCAAAATAAAGGCGGCACGAACCCGTTGAATAAAGGGGCGGACAGGATCCGCAATCATCTGATCTTCGCTGACAAAGTAATCCACAAGCGGGACGGCCCAGGTGCTGGTTCCTTCCATTCCGGAGAATTCGGGGCACTTCCGGAGTTGCACGCGCTCATCGATATCGAGCAGAAACATGATTTCGTGGGAGCGGCTGCCATCATCCCGGTCTACGGCGGCGATCACTCCGCAATATTGACCCTGTGCGATGTGGCTCACCCATGGCAGCGTACCGGTGACGCTGTATCCGCCCGGCACCTTTTTGGCCTTTAGTGCCATCTTTTCGATGCCAGTAAATGCTTTCATTGGATTAGAGAGGGCCGTTCCACCGAATGTGCGTCCGGCGGCGTGATCTGGCAAACGGGCGAGTAGCGCCGGATTGCCCGACTGTTCCATGTAAAGCCCGCAGACGTCGTGGCACCAGGTCATGAACCCGGTGGACCCGCAGTGTCGGCTGATTTCGTGCATGGAGCCTACGGCCAAGCCATAGCGGGTGCCATACTGATCAAGGTGACCGGCAAAGGCTCCTGCCTCGCCCAGTCTCGCCATGATATCGATCGGATAGTATCCCTCGTGATCAATACGGTAAGCAGCAGGCGCGAGTTGGTCTCGGGCTATCTCGCTCACGTCCGCCAAAACCTTGGCGTTATCAGCCCAGGGGAGTTCACTTGAAGTTGATACAGCGGCGCTGTTCATGGCTTGCCTCCTTGGTTGATAAATGGGCTTAATCCATCAAGCTAACGCTGAACGGGATGGGATTGCGCATGCTATTCGCTACCGGAGAGAAGAAATTGGCATGCCGAACGATTTCATCCAGCTCTTCCCGGGTGGCATCGCCCTCAACCAACACTTTGACGCGGATTTCCTGAAAGCCCATATCCTCTGGTTTCATGTCCGCTCCGCCGGCGCCCCATGCGGCAGGGTTTCCGATGTCGCCCTCAAGAAAGACTTCAAGTTTGCTCAGTTTCACCTGCTTCCAGGTGGCAACGGCCGTTATACCAACAGCAAGGCAGCCACCAAGACCGGAGAGAACAATTTCGCCCGGCGCGGGAGCGGTATCCTGGCCGAAAAGATGTAATGGCTCATCAACAACGACTTCATGCTGGTTAACGTGGCTGACGGTGCGGTATTGTCCTTCGGTGACGGTATGAACCTTGTTCGTACCGCGCGTTGCGGGATTGTTCTTGCCTTTTTCAGCAAAGGCGAGCAGACCGTCGCGGTCGATAGGACGCAGATGGGTGGTTACAGTTTCAGATTGGTTGGCAGTAGCTGTTGTCATAGTGTGCTCCAGTATGGATTTTCAGATTTACCCGCAGTGTCACAGGCCATCTTGCGAATTTATCTTTACCAGAGCAGCTTGTATGCCATCTCAAAAATTTTTGCTTTTTTTCCTTTTAAAACATTGCCCTAAGGCATTTTTCAGAAATACTTTCCACCGCGATGGCGCCGACTTTGTCATGCAACTCAAGTGACAATGGCAGACATTGCGCGCCCCAAGGCAGCCCCTTAGTTAGCTTCGTTCATGTCGAGTTTTTCCATCCGGTACCGGAACTGTCTTGGAGTCATACCCAATAGTGCTGCCGCGCGGGTTTTGTTTCCCCCTGTGCGCTGCAGAGCATCGGCCAGTTCACTGGCTTCATCTGCTCGTACCCAGCTGTATGGACGATTTGGCCCATGATTGGTCGATTCATGTGTGTAAGGTTCGGCACCAGGTTCCATCTGGTCACTGGCCGAACCATTATCCGACTTCAGAGAAGCGGTCCCCTGCCCCGCCTCCAGATGCCGACTGATCATCGACTCTTGCCGTAGTATGGACTCGATATCCAATATGCGGACCATGCCGTCCTCCGCCATAAGGACCGCCCGTTTGATGACGTTTTCCAGTTGACGAATATTACCGGGCCAGTTGTAACTCTCCAGCCTCTCAATGACCCCGTTTCCAAGCAGGATGTAGCGACCATATTCCCGGTTGGCGCTCAACAAGAAGTGTCTTGCGAGAATTCGCACATCACCTTCTCGGTCTCGTAGTGGAGGCAGATGAATAGGGAAAATGTTGAGGCGGTAGAAAAGGTCCAGGCGGAACTGGCCTTTGTTGACAGCTGCCTGCAGATTCTTGTGGGTGGCGGTCACTATACGGACGTCAACGGGGATATTCTTGTTGCCGCCAACTCTCTGTATTACCTGGCCTTCGAGCACCCGAAGAAGTTTGGACTGCAACTCAAGATTCAGATCACCAATCTCATCGAGAAAAAGGGTTCCACCACTCGCAAGCTCGATCTTGCCGAGTTTAGTGGCAGAAGCACCGGTAAAAGCCCCTCGTTCGTGACCAAACAACTCTGATTCAAGCAACTGGTCCGGGATAGCTGCGCAGTTGATAGCCAGTAAGGGCTGCTCTTTGCGCGTGCTATATAGGTGCAAGATTTGGGAAAACCGCTCCTTTCCTGTGCCGGACTCCCCTGTAAGCAGAATAGTCACATCGGTTTTTGCAACTCTGGTTACCTGAAGCAAAGCATCTTTTACGGCAGGGCTCTCCCCTAATATTCCGTGACTGCTTTGTTGGGTTTGGAGAGCATTTTTCAGTTCTTGATTTTCTTCCTTGAGGTGACTGGTACGTTCTTCAATCAGCGAGTTGATCTTGATTATTTGGGCAATAAATGTGGCCAGAATTCTCAAAATCACCAAGTCTGCACTGAAGGAACGGGGGCGCATTCGAAGCCTGTGCACAGCAAGCACTCCCACAGGACTATCGCCGTCCAGAATGGGAATCGCGATGTAGGCAACCACTCCTTGTGGCAGCGTCATTCTGTCTACCGCCCGGAACAGGTAATCTGGCTCTTCGTCTATATTCTGGACTACGGCCAGCTGTCCTTGCCGCATGACACGACCAGTAATACCTTCCTCAAAACTGTAAACACCCCGTTTACGCTCTTCGTCAGTCAAGCCGTAGCTGTAATGTATCTGCAAGGCCCTGCCGTCCGGTCTGGACAATAGTACGCGGCCCCGGTTCAAGCCCAGCATTTGGGACATTAGACGAAGTATGCCACTGATGGCGGAGTCGGGTGAGCCGGAATGGCCGATTAGTTTAGCGGCCTCTTGAACGACTGTGAGGTCAGTTTCGGCCTTGATGACATCACTTTCGAGCTGAGAAGGAAGATTATCCACGGGGAGCCTGCCATTTAGTAACATTGTCAGAGGTTGAGGAAGCAAACTCCGTGCCTGGCAGGCTTTGCACGGGACATTGTCAATTTTAGGGGGGGGGGTGCGATTCGCCGTTAGCCAAGAAAAGACAGGGCGCGAACGGCCTGTCTTTTAAAGACACCTGAGTTATTCAACGTGCCAATTGAATCGCTTGATCAACAAGTTACAAATAGAGTCCAAGCCATAGCCAATCATACCGATGACCACCACAATTGCTGCAAGGGTATCGTATGAGAGGGTGTCTCGGGCATCATTGATTGCGTAGCCAAGACCGCTGGTTACGCCCAGATACTCAGCAGGCACCAGTACTACCCAGGCTACACCGACCGCAAGCCTGATGCCTGCAAGAACATCACTCATGATGGCCGGTAGAATAATTCGGCGCAGCATGTGGAAGCCGGATGCACCCAGATTTCTCGCCACCTTGAACCAACTCGGATCAATCCTCCTCACCCCATGTGCGGTGGAAAAAATGATCGGCCAGACTGCGGCCATAACGATCAAGAACACAATGGCCGAATCCCAGGTGGGAAAGGCAAGAACCGCAATAGGCATCCATGCGAGGGGGCTAATCATTCTGAGAAACTGAAAAGGCACGTTGGCCACTTTCATCGCATTGCCAACGTAGCCGATCAATACACCAACGGGTACGCCAATTACGATACCCCAGAATAGGCCGTAGAGAATCCGGTACAGACTGGAAAAAATAGTAGGCCATATTTCCCCACTTGCCACCAACCCATACAACGCGTGAAAGGTAGGCTCAGGGGCGAAATTGGCAAAGGCCCACATATCCGGGTCATTGGCCACGAGATAGCCTCCGAACCACCATGCGACTAGCAGACTGGTGATACCCAGAGCCGGAAAGCGAAGTGCGACAAGCAAATTCAGCAATGGACGGAACCACTTGAACCCGAGAGGTTGAGCTTCGAAAGCAGGGGAGATTTCCGTACTCATAGTTTAACCACCTCTTCCCGATCAAATGGGTTGTCGGCATTAAAGCCTGGCGCCTGTTTCCAACCGGGGTGCTTATCCATGGCGGCCTTGACGAACTTGTAATCCACCAGATCATCCACAACAAAATCGGGATCCAGATCCTGGAGGAAGGTTGTGTCGCCACCCACCAGGGTGCGTTTCAGTTCATTGATAATGAGCTTGGTAGCGGAAGGAAAAGGCCACGGCTGGAAGTCTATGCGCCCGCTGCCCCATTCTGCGTTCTGAATGGCATCTGGTTCAGCATAACTTTCCTCGTCATACAACGTCATGGCCTGCTCAACAATGTTTGCATCCATAGGCAGATAGCCTTTTCCATCCTTGGAAAGCAGGTGCGCTACTTCTTTTTTGTTCTGCTGAGAGTAAACCTGAGCTTTAACGATGGCATTCATCACCTTCTGGGTCCACGCCGGATTGGCATTGACTTGATTCTCATTCATGCAGACAACGCAGCATGGGTGATTACGCCAAATATCACCTGTGAATCGCAGCATTTTACCGCCAGCCAGCATTTCGCCCACAGCATTGAAAGGTTCGGCCACTATGAACGCATCGATCTTGCGCGCTGCCAGAGCCGGCGGCATATCGGGTGGCGGCATAATTTGTAGATTCACCTCGTTTGCTGCGATGGGATCTCCTTGCGACTTGATGACCGGGGTAAGACCGGCATGGCGTAAGCCCATCTGCAGGACGATGTTATGCATGGAATACCAGTAAGGAACAGCCACCTGCTTGCCACCGAGGTCGGAAAAGCTCTTGGCGTCTGTGTGCCGACCAACGACCAGGCCTGAGCCATTCAGATGCGCCCAGGACATGATCTTCACCGGAAAGTTATTGTTGTAGCGCATCCAGATCGGAATTGGCTTCAGGAAATGAACGAGGTTGAACTTGCCAGCAGCAAATCCCTCGACAAGAGGCGACCATCCACGTATCAGTGTCGGACGCTCTGTCTTAAGCCCCTCCTCCTCAAAGAAGCCTTTCGCATGGGCGACCAATAGAACGGTTGCATCGGTAATTGGAAGGTAACCGATACGGACCACCTCATCAGCCGGAGGCTGGATATTGCCCCAGGCAGCGGTACTGGCGGACATACCGAAGGCAGCCGCCAGCCCCCCGAGCGCCAGGCTGTCGAGCATAAAATCCCGTCGGCTCATTTCGTGTTCCTGGAGATATTCCTGTTCCGACTGATCGGTCGAAGACTTGTTCTGAGTAGGCTTTTTCATAGCGGTTTCCTTTAACGGGAGAATCGGTTTCAAGCAACACTGTGGGCTTTTGATTGAGTTTTTTTCTCTGGCCGGGTTTCTTCCCTGCCGGACATGCCCGTATCAGTGCCTTTAAATTGCTGCATCAGCTCATCGCGCAAGTTCTGAAATCCGAGATCCATGTGTCTGCGAGGCCAAGGAAGATCAACCCTGAGTTCACTGACAATCCGCCCCGGATTCTGGGACATGACCAGGACCCGATCCGCCATCGTGATGGCTTCATCGATATCGTGGGTAACGGTCACCATAGTGATGCCGCGTTCGCGACAAATCGCCGGCACCTCTTCCTGTAATGCAGAGCGGGTGAAGGCATCAAGGGCAGAGAAAGGTTCATCAAGGAGAAGCACATCGGGGTCGGTAGCCAGGGATCGCGCCAGCGCAACCCTTTGCTGCTGCCCCCCAGAAAGACTTTGAACATTAGCCTTTTTCTTGTCGTGCAGGCCAACCATGTCAAGAAGTGGCTCGACCTGCTTAGCGGCCTCGCTTTTAGAATGGCCAGCGAAAAGAAGCCCAAGAGAGGCATTCTCCTGAACCGTCATCCAGGGATAGAGTGATGCTTTCTGGAACATCATGTTCCATTTGGCACTCGGTGATGAGATCTGCTTGCCATTGACTCGAATGCAGCCTTCGGAAGGCAGAAGAAGACCAGCCAGCATGTGCAGAATGGTGGATTTGCCGCAGCCACTGCGGCCTATGAGCGCAGTCATTTCACCCGGCTCAATTCGGGCATCTATTTCTTTCAGGGTCGGCGCTGCGGACGGCGTAAACCGGTGGGTAACAAAGTCGATAGAAAGTGATGCGCCCATGTTTTGCTCCAATTCATACTAATATTTGTATGAATCAAAGCAGCATGCATGCCATGAAAACTAAATGCCTGAAAATCAGCGAACTGAGTACGTTACTGTCAATTCTCGTTAACTTCAGAAACCTGCCAATGTCGGACAATGGTGCATTAACTCGCCATTGGCCAGTTCATCAAGCATGTCTGTCGTAAAGCAGTTCTGATATTACAAACGCCGAAATGGAGGCTCCGAACGTTTTGAGAATGGACTATTTCAGGACAAAACTATATGGGACCGGGGGGACTGGCCAGAAGGTAGGGTTCAGCCCGGCTCACACCTGATAAAAATCCCGGTACCAGTCCACGAAGTTGGCAATGCCGTCCTCCACTGAGGTGGACGGCTTGTAGCCGACATCCTGAATCAGGTCATCGACATTCGCGTAGGTGGCCGGCACGTCACCTGGCTGCAGTGGCAGCAGATTCTTTTCCGCTTTCTTGCCAACACGCTCTTCGATGATTTCAATAAAGCGCGACAGCTCCACCGGGTTGTTACTGCCGATGTTGTAAAGACGATAAGGCGCCTTGCTGGTGCCCGGGTCGGGCTGTGTACCACTCCATTCAGCATTCGGCGTGGCTACGCTATCCAGGGTCCGGATAACACCTTCGACGATGTCGTCGATGTAAGTGAAGTCCCGCCTGTGGTTGCCGTGATTGAATACATCGATGGGCTCGCCGGCCAGTATTTTCTTGGTAAAGATAAACAGCGCCATATCCGGGCGACCCCAGGGGCCGTAGACCGTGAAGAAACGCAGGCCTGTGGTTGGCATGTTGTACAGATGGCTGTAGGTGTGGGCCATCAGCTCATTGGCTTTTTTGGATGCCGCATACAGGCTCAGGGGATGGTCCACGTTGTCATGGACCGAGAACGGCATGGCCTCGTTAGCGCCATACACCGAACTGCTCGACGCATAAACAAGGTGCTTTACGTCGTTATGGCGGCAGCCTTCCAGAATATTGGTAAAACCGACTATGTTGGCGTCGATGTAGGCGTGTGGGTTTTCCAGGGAATATCGCACCCCCGCCTGCGCCGCCAGATGCACGACCCGCTCGGGCTTGTGGGTCTGAAACACTTTCTCCATCGCGGCCCTGTCGGCTACATCCTCGCGAATTTCGGTGAACCCCTGCTTACAGGTCAGCTTTTCAAGGCGTGCCTCTTTGAGGTTTACATCGTAGTAGTCGTTGACGTTGTCCACACCAATGAGGGGTTCTGGGGATTATCCGTCCTAAAAAGACATAAACCTCTACAGCCTATATCAGTCGTGGCCTTCAGAGGGGTATTAACTTAGATATCTCCACTGTTTTCAGTAATCGGTCGCATTATTTCCT
>Ga0307964_1000970_pt1 | contig 12378 bp, 13 predicted proteins | sample OrgLakmetagen596_FD_201823 | JGI IMG/M metagenome (GOLD analysis project Ga0307964, IMG submission 201823) | Saline water microbial communities from Organic Lake, Antarctica - #596 | ecosystem: Environmental > Aquatic > Non-marine Saline and Alkaline > Saline | place: Antarctica: Organic Lake... | reverse complement strand
CAAAGTTACCGACTTCGATACTACTGGTGAGACGAACTCCAGCAGCTACGATAACACCGACGCTGTGATCCAGCCGTTCTCGCTGCTCACGTCCGAATGTCGCACTTGGGTGAATCAGATTGGCAAAACGCACTCTCTTATAAAAACGCTCGGCCACCTTGCGGCGAGCCGCGTTATCCCCAATTCCAATGACGTATGATAGCTCTGAAAATCGGTCAACCTCGGATTCGAGAATAATATGACCCGGATAACTCCAGGCATCCCGCTCAACTTCATCTCGGACTATATAGATGGGTTCTAAACCTAGTGCATGGGCAATATCTCCCGCCTCTCTGGCCATACCAGATGCGCCAAAGATTCCAATCTTAACCATCAATCTGACCCCAACAGCACACTACTAGGCAGATTCACTACTCGTGCCTCTAGCCACTCCGAATTTGCAAGGTTACCCCTGCGGCAGTTCTGATACATCGAAAGGTGATTCATTAACGCCCAGATTGGCCGTGTCATGACTCCTTTGTCATTGGTGCTTTTCAAGAGTGCATCGCGCTGAACTTTGTTTTCACAAATAACAGCGTTCAACCAGTAATTCGAACGACAATGCTCAGGCTCAGTAAAAAACTGAAGGTCACTGCCGTGAAAAAAGTCGCAGTAGCTCGACGCTAATACACGCTTTGCCGCTATAAACTGCTCAAGCTGCTCCAGCTGAGCACAACCAAGGGCCGCATTGAGGTTGGGCATGCGGTAGTTGTAGCCAACCTCGTCGTGTATGTACTCATAGGTGTGAGGTTTTTTAGCAGTAGTGGTCAGGTGTTTGGCGCGGTCGGCCAAGGCCTCCCCGGCTAGTATCATGCCACCGCCTCCAGTGGTCATGATTTTGTTGCCATTAAAACTCAGGGTGCCCAGCGATCCAAAGGTACCCGTGTGTTGCCCTTTATAGAAACTGCCGAGAGACTCTGCTGCATCCTCTACGAGGTGAATATTCCAGCGCCGGGAAACCTGGCACAAACCATCCAGATCGGCGGGGTGACCAAAGGTGTGCATCGGCACACAAGCGCGTATCGCTTTACCATCCAATTTCGTGCGGCATACGCCTTCCGCATCCAATTGAGCATTTTCAACTAACCATTGTTCCATGGCGGCTGGAGACAACCCTAGTGTGTCGCGATCAACATCCACGAAAACGGGCTCGGCACCACAATAGGCAACGGCGTTGCAGGTGGCCACAAAGGTTAACGGCTGGGTGATCACCAGGTCTCCTGCCTTCACTCCGGCCAACCTCAAGGCTACGTGCAAGGCAGCTGTGCCGTTTACTGTGGCAATTGCCCGAGGTGAGCCGGTGTAGCTCGCTACATCCTTTTCAAAGCGGTCAACATACGCCCCAACACTGGAGACAAACGTGGATTCGATGGTATCCATCACATACTCTTTCTCCCGCCCCGGAAAGATCGGTGCTTGCAGCGGGATGAATTCGTTAGTGCCGAAATAATCCCGAACGAACTGTATCAGGTGCTTGCTCAAAATTTTCTCACATCTTGCTGTCGAGGTATTTTCCGGTTTCTTTGTGACCGAAATTCGGAATCATGCGAAAGAACAACTGGACGAGATCATCTTTACTCCAGGCAAGGTTCTTTTTCATCAAAGAAATACGTTCTTCGAATTCATCAAGTAGAGCTTCATCATATGCCGCCTCATTCTTGATAATACCCAGGTTATTGAACCGATCCATATCCAGCACTTCTTGATCTGTATAGAACTCTTCGAAGTCTTTTTCACCGGTGGTATCGCTGTTGGTGAAAAGACAAGGCCACTTGCCTTGCTCCGGCAGGGTCTTGGCAAGCTCCCTGGCTTCATCTTCATCGTGGCAGAGGACTGGCTCTAGACCTTTTTGTTCAAGGTACTTCACTGCGATATCTGCAAACGAGATCAGGTGTAATTCTTCACTGAGCTTCGGGAAGAAAATATCCCGGTTATCCCCAAAGATACACGACATCAGGCACAGCTCGCCGGATTCCTTGGGCGTCACGAAGTATCGGCGAACGTCTTTGGGGGCAACAATGGGCTGACGTTTTTCTAGGCGCTGGTTAAAACCATGGAGCAGTGAGCCGTCCGAAAATGCCACGTTGGCAAAGCGAGCGGTTGAAATCTCAATATCCAGACTTCGGCGCATCAGAAACATTTCCATAATCCGCTTTGATGCGCCCATCATATTAACCGGATTAGCCGCTTTGTCTGTGGAGACACAAAAATACTTCTTCACTCCGGCATCGATGGCTTGCCGTAGTGTTTTATCTGTATTAAACACATTGACATCAATCATACGCATTAACGTGTAAGGATCTTTTTCACTGCGTACATGCTTCAAAGCTGACAAATTCAAAATATAATCGTATTGACCGTCCGCTTTAAAAAATGCGTCATACTCAATAGAACCAATATCCAGCGCGAAAGTTTGGAAGTCACCGTCTATGTAACCGTAGCTGCTACGGATATCTCTGACTAATTCGACAAGGTTATTTTCGCTAATGTCGACAACGTGGAGTTTTGCAGGATTTCGCTTGAAGATTTCTTTTGTTACTGCTTGGCCAATTGAGCCAGCGCCACCAAGCACCAAAAAACGTGAGTTGCGAATAATTTCGAAAAACTCTAATTCATTATTGCTAATATCATCAGAAAATAGCTCATGCTCTCTCCCAATTAAACTAAGTTTCATTTTCCAAACCTATATATTTAGAATGCGTTTTATTTATTGACGCTACAGTATAAAATATTGTTTTCCTTATCTCTCTGGTTACCTCAGATGTAACACTCTGAGGGCACTCCCAACAATTCTTCTTGTACTAGAGTATAAGAGCAAACTCAGAACCAAAAGTGTATCTTTTAACTTCATTGTCTTAAAGAACAAACGAATTGAAGACGCCATATGTCGATTTGCCAACGCGTCATCCCCATCATCATAAAACTGCTGGGCTATCCAAGCTTGCGTCTGCGATCGGTGCATATTTAAAACACGATTGTCGCTGTCTAACAGACTGGAAAATACGCCTCCAGAATGTTTTCGCCAAACGGCTGTGACTTCATCAAGCAGCGCGGTTTTTCCATACTTATTCAGCATTGCCTGATAGTAAGTATCACCAAAAAATATAAACCGCCTGTAGTTAATAGGAATCATCAAATTATTTCTAGACATATGTGTCCGTGTGCCCCCCTCAACAGAAGGTTCGATAACTTTCCCACCCTCAATCCAGACCGTGCGTGTTTTTAAAAGAACAACGTCATCATGAGATTCCAAGTAGTCAAACTGCTTCTGAAGCTTGTACTCGTCAATCCAGTAATCATCACCTTCACATTCGGCTAGATACTTACTTTTAGAAGCATTTCTTAGGACTACCCCTAGCTTAACTGCTGGCCACTTATTAAACGGTTCGTATATTCCTTTTATAATACTTGGGTATTTAAGTTCATATCTACGCAAGATATCCACTGTACTGTCGGATGAGCAATCATCTCTAACTATTATTCGGAATCTAAAGTCTGTTTTTTGAGCTAAAAAACCATTTAACGCGTCTTCTATAAAATCTTCATGTTGAAACGTCGCACAGATAATATCAACAAGTGTCTCATCTGACTTCCAGGTTTTTTGAAATAACGTGCTCATCATCTGGCGGAACTAATGGGGCAGGTGCAGTATCGTTACGTTTAAAAGTTTTCATAAAATCTCGTTAATATTTATTAATATGCCGCAAGAGCCGTGGCGAGATTGCTCTCACAGGAAAAACGCATGAAACATTTCACACCGCGAGAACTGCGGCAAGGTAGTTTTCATCCAGTGCCGCTTTCTTCTTTTTTCGCCGGATGCCCCCTTTAAAATTCGTTTCGCCTTTTAGATAATTCAACGCGATATGACGCACTCTTGCGAGGTTCCCAGCAGCATAACCACGATGGATTTTACAGGCGTCTTCACGAAGTGCAACGTCCAAAGACCAGTGCAATTTATTCTCGATATAACAATGCTGACGGGCCGCTTCCGCGAGCTTTTTTGCACTCAGCTCGGCTGAACTGATGTAGTAACGAACCATGGATTCTGCGGGCGCTTTGTCGCCTTCGCTACGAAATGACATGACCACACCGACCGTTTTTAACCTAGACCACTCATAGCTAAGCTCCTGAAATTTTTCTGTAAACTCTTTTACAATATGGTATCGCGTTTCTTGGCGGCCGCGATTTTTTTCGTCAGTCACGTAGGCATTACCCTCAAAATGAGCCAGCTCACTCACGGGGAAAGCCTGCTCAAAAGCCTTAACAAGCTTTGGCTGATTATCTTTGACTGACAGCAGGTAATCCGCACCTTTGTGAAGCACACTCGCCGCGATCTTTTTCTGACACCCCATGGCGTCAATGGTCACCAGGCAGCTTTGCAAATTTAGAAGCTTGAGTGATTTAGGTGTCAGTAACGTCACAGCACGCTTTCATCCATTCAGCAAAAGCGGTTTGAAGCTGGTCCGAATTAATCAGTGCCATCACTCTGGCCAAAGTGTCGTAACTGGGTATACCACCGGTAAAATTGCCATATTGGCGCAGAAAATTCAGCTTTGAGTGACCAAAATCTTCGATCTCGTCCCATCTTTCAAAACCAAAAATCACCGCACAGACCACTAGAAATAGAATATCAGACATCTGATGTTGCACTTTCCAGGATGGGCGAAAGTCGGGAATGATGGACAAATAGTGAAAAAGAGACGATGCCGATGTAAATGCGTACATAAGTAAAATTATTAAACAACCATGGTAATTTCAACCGGCGAAACTCTACAAACTCCGCCATAACGCGGTTTTCATGCATTTTCCCTGGGATAGTAATACGGCGAGAGCACTTTTAGCAGCCGCGACCAAGGCACAACCTGTTCCATCTCGGCCAGAAACCGCTCACGTCGGGTTATCTTTTTCTTGGCGGCGAAACTCGTCTGCTCCATGATCGTTCCTGATCGATTCGATTATCGGGAGTTTTATTTTACCAAGTCAGAGACTCAAACTGAATTAATCAGCGTTTCCATAGGTAAAATAGATTCAATCATATTACATGTTGTTTGTTTTTTCCTGCTGTTCACCCAGATTCTGGCCGACTCATTCTTGGCTTTTAACAAGAAAAACTTTCAAAAAATCCTTAAATAACTCTTTACTTCCGAAATAAGAATATATTCCGCACTTATGGTTTTTAATCAAAAAGCTTATCCTTAACAACACTCCTTTACCGCGTTTTATATCGATTTTTTTATCATAGTTTAAAACAAACTCTTCATAGAATTCATAATTGAAACCATAAAAACTTGGTTTAATAGATTTTAAAATATTTTTACAATAAATATACTGTCTATCTACTAAGTTAAAATCAATTTTTTTAATCCAACCTTCTTGTCTACTATTCATCATGAAGTTACTAGTAGCTCTATCATGCCTTCGATAATTAATTAAATAACTTTTAAATTCTACAATTGATCCAGATAGATCTCCAAATAGCATTATCAGCTGGTCGTGCGATATCTCATTTTCCCCATCTGTCATGTCAATCAAAAAAGGCTGAAAGCTAATAAATTCCTTGAGTGAATTTGAGAAGCATATTGACATCCCTGGTATAGTCCGCCAACTATCAAACTCTCCTTTTTTGTATTTAATCCAGAGCGGCAGATTTTTTATATATTCTTTTTTAATTATATTAGGATTATGAATAACAAAGCTATGGAAAATTACTTTTACGTCGCTATCACATTTATTTATCAATTTTTCCAGTTGAAATAATTTATCAATCTCCCAGACATCATCTTGATCTGAAAAGCATATCCACTCATAAGATGAATTATTCACTCCTTTTATAAAACTCCGTCTAAACCCTATGTTTTTTTTGTTTTCTATTATTTTTATTTCTATTCCGGAAATCGATTTTAAATCATAGAGTATATCAAGGGTTTTATCTGAGGAACAATCATCAACTATGACAAGTTCCTTTGGCTTTACTTTCTGCTCAATTATGCTGAAAAGCTGTTCCTTTAGGTATTTTTCGCCATTGTAAGTTGCCATAACGATTGAAAAATCAACTTTACGACTTTGGTTCATATCTGTTTCACACCTAACTTTTCAAAGGTTTCAAGAACGTCGACTCCGCCGTTTCTTTTATTTATAATTTCGTCCAAACCTGACATATAACAGCTTGTACCAAATGACGATATAGACGGTATAGACGATATAGACGATATAGACGATATATTGATTATTGCTGAGCTAGTGTGTGATATCACAACCTTAGGCCTATTTTCACGGTAAATAATTTCCGCATTTTTTTTATTTTTCATTATTCTAGCACCACAAGTGTCTCTGAGAGATCTGCCTAAGTCTGAGGCTGATGACTGACTAGGATGAAGGTAAACATAACAGCTCAGTCCATTTTCTTTTATGAGACGTTTTACGAAACTAACGACCTTATCTATAGTTTTTTTATCAAAACTAATTAGTTGATCAAAAAAGAAGAGCAGATCCATTGCAGGCGTATTCACTTTTTCAAAACTTATATCAATGTTTCTCTTTTTATGCCATCTTTTCAGATACATAACAAAGTCAGGGTATAGTGTTTTATAAAAATTAAAATTATTCTCTCCTATCAGTCCTCCCTCATAATGAGTGAAAATTAGATGCAAGATTTTGCCTTGTCGAGCCGTCCTAGATTTTATCTTTTTACAATCATTATAGTCGGGCCCCAAAATATTCAGGAGGCCGTCATATGTATAATACATTTTTTTAAATTTAACTTGAATGCTACGTAGTTAGAATATACGTTGGCTAAGTGAGGAGCATATAGGTTTACGGGAATATTTAACAGCGCCATAATTTTTAGACACAATACTATAAAAATAAGTTTTATTTTTCTTCCAAGATTACTTCCATGCTCCAAATTTAAACAAAAAATTCTTGGCAGAGAAACACCCTGATTAGTTGTATTAATTAGTATTGAAATACCGCCAACCCTTATCTTATCTAACGAATATAGATTACCGCTCCCACAAATTACTATTACATTTAATATGAGAATTTTTTTAAAATTATTCATTGTCAGGTATCACATTTTTCAAAATAGTGGAAAGCACATTAAAATACAGTGCAATTGTTAGATAAAACTTTTAATAGGTTTTCACATGTATATGCGCTCACCGAAATTTTCAGAATTATGCTACGATCGCCTCAAAGGCAATAAATCCTGAGGATAACTGATATTAATATAACAAAGAGCAGGTCAGGAAAAGCGCATGAAACATTTCACACCGCAAGAATCGCGGCAAGGTAATTTTCATCCAGTGCCGCTTTCTTATGTTTGCGCCGGATGCCGCCTTTAAAATTCGTTTCACCTTTTAGATAATTCAACGCGATATGACGCACTCTTGCGAGATTCTCATTGGCATAACCACGATGGATTTTACAAGCGTCTTCACGCAGTGCGACGCCCAAAGACCAGTGCAATTTATTCTCGATATACCAGTGCTGACGGGCCGCTTCGGCGAGCTTTTTTGCGCTCAGCTCGGCTGAACTGATGTAGTAACGGATCATGGGTTCTGCCGGCACTTTATCGCCTTCGCTTCGAAATGACATGACCACACCGACCGTTTTTAACCCAGGCCACTCATAGCTAAGTTTTTGAAATTCTTCTGTAAACTCTTTTAAAATATGGCACCGCGTTTCTTGGCAGCTGCGATTTTTCTCGTCAGTCACGTAGGCATCACCTTCAAAATGAACCAGCTCACACTCACGGGGAAAGCTTGCTCGAAGGCCTTAACAAGCTTTGGCTGATTACGGTGATTATCTTTGACTGAAAGCAAGTAATTCGCGCCTTTGTGAAGCACACTCGCCGCGATCTTTTTCTGACATCCCATGGCGTCAATAGTGACTAGGCAGCTTTGTACATTTAGAAGATTGACTGGGATACCGCCGGTAAAATTGCCGTATTGACGCAGAAAATTCAGCTTTGAGTGGCCAAAATCTTCGATTTCGTCCCATCCTTCAAAGCCACAAATCACCGCACATACCACTAGGAATAGAATATCAGACAGCTAATGCTGCACTTTCCAGGATTGGCGAAAGTCGGGAATGATGGACAAATAGTGAGAAGAGACGGCGCTGCCATAGGGGCATCCATGAATAAAATCATTCGATAACCACAGTAATCTCAACCAGTGATGCTTTAGAAGCCCCGCCACGGCGCGATTTTTCATGCGTTTTCCCTGGCCGGCTCCGGCGCAAGTTGGTTGCGGGCACTGACCTTCATGAGGTGGTCGTCGACATACTGCGAAACAAGTGGTCTCCTCAGCAAATCAGCGGCACACTGAAGGCCATGCCACCCAGCATTCTATGACAAAATAGATAATGTCAATTCTGGCGCCACCGGTAATTATAATTTTCATTATTGCCGACCCAGGGCCCATCATTTATAAAGTTTTTACAACATACGACGCTTTACGCCTGACACCATCCACTTAGCTAAATACAGCCCCTTCCATCCTGCACTATGGTAGCGGCGCGCCTCCAAATAGTTCGATAGACTTTTCCCTTGCCGGTGAGGAACAACCCGAAAATAAGGATTCTGATTCTTAGCAGAAAAAAGGAGCCGATGAACCGGTTTTTTCAAAGTCCATAAGACATAAGGCAAACTAATCTGATCACGTTTTACACCACCTAAGAGCTCTTCCCACCACAGCTCCATGGCGGAAACAAGCTGCATTGATTCTCTGGAGCGAAAAATTACATTATTCTCTGTTAAACCACTTTTACTCGGAAGTCCTTTGTTTCTGTATCGTTGCAATTGTTTATCTAAGGATTCCCACTCCTCACCAGATATTTTGAAAAGTTTCTTGCATGCTTCAGCTTCTTGCCAAATGTTTGAACGGTTTGGGTGAGTAAAGAGGGCTATATCGAATCCACGGTGTTCGGCATCATTAATAATCGGAGTGGGATCAGCTAGGAGTCGTATGTTGGCGTCTATATAAATGCTCCAATCATGCTCAGGCAAGATTCTCCAGGGAAAGAATTTGCAATACCGATTTGCGAGGTTTCCGCTGCTCAGGCCAGGCACAGATGGCAGCAGTCGCACTTCCCAACCCTTAACCTTCGTCTTCGGATTATCTGTAAATAAGATAAACTTAACATTAAGTGACCGCCAAACAGGAGGAAGAACCCAGTCATAATCGTTTGTGACGCATGTATATACAATAATATTTGGCATAATTAACGGGACCGGAACCTTTCAGCGTGAACACCAGCACGACAAGTGCTGATATTTTTAAACAAAATAATACCTCTGGGAAACCCGACATCTATAGCTTTAAACCCTTTTTCCTGAAGAATTTCTAGAACCGGAATCATAGTAGATTCTTGGTTTAAACCTCTTTCAGGACCACAATCAACTGATATATAATCAATATTAGAAAGCACAGCCCCAGCACCCAATAGTATTTCAGGCTCGGCCCCTTCAGCTTCCAGCTTAAGAAGGCGTATTCGTTCACCAGAAGTCCAAAAAGAACTACTACTCAAAATACCTTCAAGAGTTTTAGCATTTACTTTTATCGGATTAACACCTTCCCGCTGTTGAATAATCGAGCTGTCTCCAGATTCGTTATCTGGAAAAAACTCTACTTCTTCCTCTTTGTTCCACAAAGGGCATGAATAAAATTCTGTACTATTCTCATCAAGATTTTTCTTTAATGCCAAAAATTCAACCTTATCCGGTTCAACTACAATGGCGCGAACACCATATTTTTTCTGCAGAGCACACGACAACTCGCCAATATTGGCCCCTACATCAACTATAAGATCACCGCTTTGGAAAGTCACCGAGTCTAACCTGTATTCATTCACTAAGTGGGTTAAACGACTACTTATACCTTTGTAATAATAATAAATTCTACCGGGCCGTGATATGTATAAAAACTGCTCATCGTCATCCTTTAATCTCAAAAGATCACCTTGAGGCTGCGTATAAATTGGATATTTGAAAAAATACTTATTAATATAATTGAATCGCTTTGAGAAACTGGTTGTACTTAGTGTGTTTTTTTTGCTGAACAAGAATTTTCTATTAAAATAAGCTGGGATTCGAAATATAAAGTTCATCATAAAACCTCAATGGAACGGGCCTGCCCCCCTCTGTCAGCTTAATTGTCCAGTCGGAAATTTTGGCTGCGGACCCTGGGCTTCTTGTGCTTGTATTCGATTTCTGAATAAGCGGAATAATTTTTGGGGCGCTACCCATTTAAGGCTAACGGGGGTATTATTATAAATGAATTTTAAGATTTATTCACAGCTCTTACAATATCTATTGGGATTTCTCCTCAATTTTGAACGCATTTTTTCTAGATTCTCTGTCAATTGATAAAAGTTGGCCTAAATGCTTTTGCCCAGACCCTCTATAGTTACCATTCATTGGATGGAATGACATTTCACCAAAACGCACGCCTTTAGTTGTTATATAAAGATCGACTCTGACATACTTGAAATTGACTGAAAGTTTCTTTCCAACCTCAATCATCTCATTCCATTGTTTTGGTACACCGCGTTTTCTAAACTCTGAACCCGTGACGAAATTTTGATCTAATCGGATATTTAACTCACTACCCGCAGCAGATAATATTTCTTCTTTAGGCTTCCCGCTTGCTCTGTCATAAATGTATTGAACAAATACTACTTCGCCTTTTGAGCAATGAAACTTATAATCCTCAATCTCGCCATACATTCCGTTAACAAATTCTTCAGCGAATACCGCTGGCTTCACATATTGATAACACCATTCACCTTTTTCAACACCATAAACAAGCTCTAGACTTTTATCAACTTTTTGCCGTAAATCAAACTCACATAAATCATTTTTATGAACTAACCAAACTGAACCGGAGTCATGATTAGTTTTTATAACAAACTCATTCGGCAAGTCACTAAACTCAATATCTTTAGCATTACTCCAAATTCTATATATAATTTAGATAATACTGGCCTACATTTTTCTCAACAAAATTACGCACTTTGATTTTATCGCACAAATCAATAATTACGGGATCTTGATCAAATAACATCAACCATTTCAACTTATTATTCAAATCATCACCACTGAATATCTTTGGATAAACCTCTAAAAACTTGCTTGTTCTTCGGAAGATAACCTTATATTGAGCAACTAAATCTGCCGGAATTTTTTTTCTGTCGGAATGAAAGAACCATACAAGGTCATCCAAGAAGAAATCTCGAAAATTTCTATTCAATAAACTGAAAGCACCACGAAATTTTCGTTTTATAAAGAACATCATAATAATACCTGATTACTCACGTTAATCAGCCACGCTGCCGCCATTCAGGCATATACTGTTATATACAGTACAGGAGGCAATCTCATGGCACGTAACCCAATCCAGTTCCAGCCCGGCCTGTCGTTGCCGGCTTTTCTCAAGCAATACGGCACAGAAGCACAGTGCCAGGAAGCCCTTTTCCAGCACCGCTGGCCCAAGGGATTTGTGTGCCCTGACTGCGGCAATGCTACCGGCTGCCGGCTATCAAGGGGGCATTACCAGTGCCATCGCTGTCATCATCAGACGTCACTGACCGCCGGCACTCTCTTTCATGCGACTCACCTGACGTTGACCACCTGGTTCCTGGCCATTTATCTGCTGACCCAGCGTAAGAGCGGTCTCTCGGCATTGCAGCTGTCTCGGGATCTCGGTGTCACTTATAACACGGCCTGGAAGCTCAAACACAAGGTGCTGCAGGTCATGTACGATCGCAACCAGGGAGAGAGGCTCAGCGGCCGCATCGAGATTGATGACGCCTATCTGGGCGGCGAACGGTCAGGAAAACCAGGTCGTGGTGCCGAGCATAAATTCCCCTTTGTCGCTGCGGTACAAACCAATAGCGAGGGCCACCCGATGCGGGTTCAGCTTCGCCGTGTGAGTGGCTTTACCTTGGCCGAGGTGCGTCGCTATGGCCAACAGGCCATTGCGCCCGGAAGCCACGTTGTCAGCGATGGCCTCAACTGTTTCCGGGCCTTTGACACGGCCACCTGCGTCCACGAGCGCCACATCACCGGAGGCGGTCGTGCCAGCGTGGCGAATCCTGAGTTCAACTGGGTCAACACCCTGCTCGGCAACGTCAAGAACGCGATCACTGGCACTTACCACGCCATCCGAGAGCAGCATACCCCTCGCTACCTCGCTGAGTTCGAATACCGCTTCAATCGGCGCTACGATCTCAAAGCCATGCTTCCGCGGTTCCTGACAGTAGCAGCCCGGACACCGCCTATGCCTTATAGGCTGCTAAAGATGGCTGACTCTTATGCGTAATCAGGAAAAATTATGA
>Ga0307964_1000964_pt1 | contig 12444 bp, 13 predicted proteins | sample OrgLakmetagen596_FD_201823 | JGI IMG/M metagenome (GOLD analysis project Ga0307964, IMG submission 201823) | Saline water microbial communities from Organic Lake, Antarctica - #596 | ecosystem: Environmental > Aquatic > Non-marine Saline and Alkaline > Saline | place: Antarctica: Organic Lake... | reverse complement strand
ACCGCCGCCACGACGCGGGAGACCTCGGCCGGGGTATAGAACTGGCCCTTGGATTTGCCCGCCTCGGTCGCGAAGTTGCGCATCAGGTATTCATAGGCATCGCCCAAGATGTCGTCGCCACCGGCACGGTTCCTGGAAAAGTTCAGTTCTTCCCGGCTGAATATGTTGATCAGCGCGGTCAGGGTATTGATCATCTTAGTGCCGCGCCCGAATTTCTCGGGGTCGTTGAAGAAGGCCCGATCGATCACACCGCTCAGGTCGTTTTCCTCGGCGATGCTGGCGATGATCGTGTCGATACCCTCCCCGATATTCTTGGTCCCGCGCAGGGCTTTCATGTCCGCGAAAGATGCCCCGGCCGGCACCTCGATGAGCGCGTCAGGCTGGCCTGCGCGGTCCGAGACGTATTTCACGAAGAGCAGCGTGAGGATGTAATCCTTGTAGAGCGAGGCATCCATGCCGCCGCGCAGCTGGTCGCAGCTTTCCCAGAGGGACCGGTAGATGTCGCTTTTCTTGATGGCCATGCCGCGCTTTTCCCTACGTTTTTCCGGGTGATACAGAAATCACGAGGTCATCGAAAGCAAACAATATTTTTCAACCTGTCGCAGCATTGGATTGCTGAAATGGCGTTTGAAATGCGACAGACCTTCCTCGACATGTGTATGAAAAGCTACTCCCACGGCCTAACCTTCGGCATTGCCCCCGTCAGCTCGATCTCGCGCAACATGCCCCCGTCGATCAACCCATCGCGGATCCAGCCCAGCGCTTGCCACCAGTCGTCATATGCGCGTCGCGCAGCTTCGATCTGCCTTGAGTCCGGGGAGAATCTGACCGGACAGGCACGGACCTCGACGGTCCGCCACTTGCCGCGCACCTGCACCCGCACGGTGCCCACGACTTCCGTCACAGCGTGGTCCCCGTGCCGATTGCGCTTGATTTCGACTGGAACGCAGCGGGGCACAGCACCGGGCATCCAGTCGGGGGTCATCCCCGCGCGCGCCAGTTCGGCCACACGGATCGCCATGCGCTTGCCGCCGAGGCTGTCGGGCATCCCGGCGACGGTTGCGGCGATCACTTCTGCATCCGCATGGGTGTAGCTGCCCATCTTGTACTGGCCACCGTCAACCTTGCAGCCCAGTGCTGCGCGTTGCATCAGGACGTATTCTAGTCCGAAGCCCGAGCTTTCCTCCGACACGTCTTGGGGCGGAGGCAACTCCAGCTGCGCCTTTTCCACCCGAAACGCCCATTCCAGCGCCGCCTGCACGCCCAGCGCGCGTTTCACCCGTCCGCCACCTGCGCGGCTGATCCTTCCCTGCACGCTCATGGCTGCACTCCTTCAAACAGATCCATCTGCGCTGGGCCCTCTGGTCCGTCCATCGGCCGCCAGATCCACGGGCCGGAGGCCATGGGCAGCTGCAAGAGCGCGCCACGCATGTGCCGCTGCCAGCGGGTGAACGCCGTTGCCGAGCAGGCGCAAAGCGCGTGCCCGATGGGCCAGCCCATCAGCCATCCGACGAAGATCGGATTGAGCCGTCGCCGTACCCGGGCCTTCAGGATGCGCCGCGAGACGACCCGCCCATGCGAGGCAATCAGATAGGCCCAGAGCGGGCGCGAGATCGGGGCGTGCGGCGAGGATCGCTGCCCATGCGGCATGGTCGCCGGGTCCGGGTGGGTGAATCCCTGTTCCGCCCGGTAATGCAGGATATCCATCCGGGACTTGCCATCGGCACGGGTGACGCTGTCCGGGCTGCTGCCCTTCCAGTTCTGCGCCGCCGGAGTGGGCCATTGCAGCGCTTGCGCCGACAGCTTCGGCTCGCCGCGGCTGTTGATCTTGCCGCGCAGCCTGTCCATCTGGTCGTCCGCCACCGGCGTTTGCCATTGCGCCGCCTGCGCCGGTAGGGGTGGCGTTCCGCCCGAGCCATAGCTCTGGCTCGGCCCGCCCTTCGCGCCATCCGTCGCTTTCGGTGTCGACCAGTTGGTGATGCCCAGCGCCAGCGCTTCCGCCTTGCGGGTAAAGTCGCTGTTCCCGGCCGGATTGTAGCTTGCCGTGCCGGGATGCAGGCTCATCGGTGTGGGCCAGGATGAAGATCCGCAGCCGCTGGTGCGGCGCGCCGACTTCTGCCGCGCTGAACAGACCCGCCGCAGGCGTGTAGCCCAATTCCCAAAACTCTCGCAGGACGGTTTCAAGCCCGAGGCTGACATGGCCTGCGACATTCTCGACGAAGACCCATTCGGGGCGACACTCGGCGATGACGCGGGCGACGTCGGGCCAGAGGTGGCGGGGGTCGTCGGCCCCACCGCGTCTGCCCGCGGCGCTGAACGGCTGGCACGGATATCCGGTGAGGACGGCGTCAAAGGCTCCGCGGAAGGGCCGGGTGTCGAAGCTGCGCAGATCGTCCCAGATCGGGGCTGGGGCGAAGTAGCCCGCGCGCTGGGCGGCGATGAGCACAGTTCGGGGCCAATCCTCCCACTCGACAAAGCATCGGGTGTGATAGCCGGGCTCGGAAAGCATGAGGCCCAGATCAAGGCCTCCGCCGCCTGCGCAGAGGGACAGTCCGTGCCAGGGACGTGACACCAGGCCATTCACTGCACCCCCCTGGCCTGCAGGCGCTCTGGCGTGACCAGCCCGCGGGCCAGCATGGCGGCGCACATGGCGTTGCTGATCATGCTTGGTGGAAGGAACTGGTCGGAGTTCACCAGATCGGCGTAGAACTCCGCCAGCTCGTCCTCGCTGGGCCGCGGGCCGGTATCGCGCTTGCCTCGCCGTTTGGAGTTTCGACTGCTGCCACCGGATTGGGCGGCCTGCCCATCGCGCTGGGCGGCGCGCTGCATGGCGCGGTCCAGCGCCTTGGGCCCATCGGGCGGATCCGGGTGGTCGTGCCGGGACTGGAGGGCCACCTCGATGATCCGATCCGTCGAGAGCCCGAGATCGTCGATCCAGCGGCGCACATGCGTCTGAGCGGGCCAGCCCTGCCACCAGCCGGGCAAGGCGCCACCTGGATCGAGGCCCAGCGCGCCCAGCAGGTCTTCAAAAAACTCATCGAGGATCGCCTCGCGCTCCGGCGCGCCCTCCTCCTCCTTTACTGGTTCCCTTAAAGGTTCCCTTACAGGGTTAGTGTCCGGATTCCGGACACGGGTCAGGGCGTTTTCCGGACACGGGTCAGCCGAAAAATCGGACACGGCTCCGGCCTCGATTCCGTGTCCTGTTTCCGGACACGGCTCCGGCGCCCCGATCGTTTCGTCCGCACCGCCCTCGGCCTCCGGGAAAGGATCTCCGGGGTCCTGATCGCCGCGTCCGGTTTTCGGACACGGGGTCGGATCATCTGGTGCAATGCCCGGCTCGAACCCCAGAATGTAGCGCGTGGGCATCTGCCGCTTCGTGACGGGATGAATGCGCGGCACGCGTCGCAGGAGGCCGGCCACCTCCAACCGACCGAGATGCTCGTTCAGCGTCGAGCGGCTGATCTCGCAGTCATGCGCCAGTCTCTCCTGCGAGGGAAAGCAGCCGTAATCCGGGTTGAACCGGTCGCAGAGATGCCACAGCACGATCTTTGTGGTGGGCTTGAGCCCGCGCTGCTGGATGGCCCAGTTGGTGGCGGCATGGCTCATGGCAGAGACCTCCGCGCTTGCGTGATGGATTGGCGCTGGGCGGCATCCTGCGATACCACGCGCGTGGTGATCCCGTGATCGGCCAGCGCGCCCAGCGCGTCGTCGAGGCTGCGCACCAGCGACCAGCCAAAGCCCTGCGCCTGCACGGCATCGCGAAACGCGACTTGCGCTGGGCTGAGCCTGCCTTTGGGGGATTTCAGCTCCAGAAACAGCACGCGCCCTTCGCAAAGCACCATCAGATCGGCAAAGCCGCGATGGACGCCCATGCCGACGAGGATCGCCTGCCGCTTCGCGCCACGGGGGCCGGGCTGGGTGACTTCGTTGGCGCAGTGATGGAGGATTGCCCCTTTCGGCAGAGCAAAGCGCAGGGTGCTAACGACAGCGCGCTGCAGATCCGCCTCGGGCGTGCCACGCCGGGTCATGACGTCACCTCGGGATCGTCATCCGCGTCCGGGCGCTGATGCCGGCCGTGACGCTGCGGCGTGCGTGCGTCGACGATCAGCAACAGAACCCGTGCCTCCCTGCGCTCGTCGTCGCTCTCGCCATGGCGGGCCAGCACCCGGCAGGCCAGACGGATCAGGTGGTCCGAGTGATGCGCCACGTCGGCGATCACCGCGCGGGCCTCACTCAGCCGGTCGGAAAGCCAGTGCGGATCTTCGGTAATTGCGCTTCGGTATGGGGAGATATCTCGTGTCATTTCCGCCCCCGGCGTGTCCGGGCCGCCGGGCGGCTTTGTTCCTGCGCATTGATCCAGGCCTCGACCGAGGCGCGCCGGTAATACACCTTGCGGCCGATCCGCGTGCAGGGCGGTCCCAGCTGGCGGGCTTCCCAGCGGGCGAGCGTGTCGCGGGTAAGCCCGAGTTCACCGGCAAGCTGCTCGCGGCTGATCCAGTCGGCCAGCAGGTTCAGGGGTTGGTCCTGCGGGGCAGGGGCTGTTGTCTGCATGTCGAACTCCTCTCCAGATCCGGCGAATGCCGGTAACGGGCAGAGCGAAGCAGACGTGCAGGGGCGGAACCTAGGCAGAGACCGGAATTGAAGCGCCGGGGGCCATTCCGCCCCTTGTTTTACAAGCGATTTGTCATTCTGGCGGAAAGCGGAACAGGCGCACCGCCCAGCGCCATTCCGCCGTTTCCGCAGGTCAGGGGCAGGTCGAGTCCGCCGCCCGGCATCCCGGGCGATGCCGGGCGGCGTTCAACGGCACGCATCAGCACACTTCGGACGGCGCGCGGAAAACCCCGACCCGCTGCTCTCCGGTCATGCATCAGGCGTCAGGGCAACGCGGGAAAATCGCCGCGACGATGCGCGTCCACCATGGTGCGCAACTCGGGCGGGGCAATCACGTCGACCGTGTCACCCCACTGATAGAGGTGCCAGGCCATCTCCAGCCAGCCGCCCGCGGTGAAGCGGATGGTCAGGCTGCCATCGGCCTCCGTCTCTACCCGCTGATCGGGATGAAAGACGAAATCGCGCGCCACAGCAGCCGCCGAAGGTGCAAAACGCCAGATCACCGGTCCGTACTCCGCATCCGAGTGAAACGATCCGAATGCCTGCGCGGAATGCGCGGCCAGATCGAATCCGGGATCGCGCACGAAGGAGGTGGGCAGCAGGGACGCGCCGCTGATCCGGTCGAGCCGGAAGTGTCGGCAGGCCGCGTCATTCTCGCTTACTCGCGCGATCAGATAGCAACGCATGCCGAACAGAACGCCGTAAGGCTCCACGGCCCGCGACCTCGGTGTTGTATCCCGCGCACCGGCATAGTCGATCTCCATCATGAACGGGCCCTTGAGGGCCGCATCGATCACGCCGAGAACCCATGGATCGTACCGGGCGCGCGGACCCGGTCGGCAGGCATGGCCCCTGGCCTCCAGAATCGCCTCGGCGTCGACTTCGGCGCGCCGGGCAAGTGGCGTCGGCATTGTGGCCAGCAACCGGTTGCGCAGCGAGGTGAGCGCGGCAACCTCGGTCAACGCCCCGTCGCGTTCCGCGCGCCGGATGCCCATGTCCAGCGCCGACAGCTCGCTGTCGCGCAGGCCCTGCATGTGCAGCAGGCGATGGTCGCTCAGCTGCCACCACTTGCGCCGATCACCATCCGTGTAGGTCTGCACCATCGGAAACGCGTCTTCCAGCGCGCGGGACATGCGCTGAGCGGTGCGCAGGTTCACGCCGAAGATCTCGGTCATCTGCACGAGGCTGATACCATCCGGTCGGGCGGCGGCCTCTTCGGCCAGACGCATGATGTCGAGGGCTTTGCCGAGGCGTTTGTTGTTCATGTTTCGTCCCTGACCGAATCTGACGGGGATGCCAATGACAATTCTCCCTAAAGGCGAATAGCGTCGCCTGGTCAGCTCAGGCCGATTCCTGCTGTTCGTGTTCCGGATCCCCGGCGTGCATTTCGCCGGGCTCTCAGGACATGGGCGATGATGACGCCCTGAGGCGTGTTCAACGACCGCGATCCTGTGTCCAGGGCGCTGTTTCTGAACGCGATCCATGAAGCACCCGTCGCTGACCCGGGTGTTGTCGAGTGAAGAGAGGATGCACAACTCATGACCCTGCCACCCAGAGCTTTCTATTCCCTGACCGAAGTTTCCGAACGTTGGTGTCGTCCTGCGGCCGATATCGCCGAATGGGTCGCGACCGGTCATTTGACGCTGGTCACCAGCATCGCCTCGGTGATCTGCGGCAAGGAACCGGTGGCGGGCATCGTGGCGGTGAGCGCTGCCGACATGATGCGCATGTTCCGCCGTCACGGCCCGATCGAGGAGGAATGCCGGGTGTTCCGCATTCGCGTGCCGGACCGAGCCGAGTGGCAATACATCACCGACCCGGCAGATGGCGTGCTGATCAAGCGGACCGATCTGATGCTGATGGCCGACGAGGCGCAAAGGTTCGAGGAGGATCGCGACTTGCTGCGCCGGCCGGCACAATCGCCCGGGGCGATGCCCCGCTACGATTGGGAGGGCGTCAATATCATGCTGATCCAACGGATCAACGACCATGGCCTGCCCGCGACGCAGGGCGAGCTGGTCACCGAAGTGCAGGAGTGGTTCGCGCAGAACTCGCCGACGGGCGATATTCCGGAAGAGAGCACCACGCGAAAGAAGATCGCACCTATCTGGCGGGCGCTGCGCGAAAGGGTCTGAGCGGCATAGGGAACCGGGGCCGCTTGCGTGCCCCCATCAGGCACCCTTCCGGTCCTCGTCGGCATCGTGCACCAGCTGCGGGCGGGGCCGGAAGATGCTGGCAACGGTATCGAGCCCTTCGCGCAGCGGCGAGTCCATCAGGTGCGCATAACGCTGGGTCGTCTGCATCTGCGTGTGGCCCAGCAGCTTGCCAATCATCTCGAGCGATGCACCGCCGCTGACCAGCAGCGAGGCGAAAGTGTGCCGCAGATCGTGAACCCGAACCCCGGGCAGGTCGGCTTCCGTCTGGATGGCCTTCCAGAACCGGCGGATTTCCTGCACCGGCTGGCCGGGCGTGTCGCTGGGAAACAGCCATGGATTGCCGGATGGCACCAGAAGCTGGCGCTGGCGCACGATGGTTGCAACCTCGTTCGAGATGGGGATGCGGTGGATCTTGCGCTGCTTGGTGGTGGCGGCGGGTTTTGACCAGCTGCCGAGATCGAGGTTGAACTGCTCGAACCGGGCCTGCCGGACCTCACCGACCCGCGCACCGGTCAGCATGCAGAGCCGGATGATCCCCGCGGCGCGCTGGTCATCCGCTGCATCCAGCGCCTTGGCCAGTCGACCGATTTCCTCAGGCGTCAGGAATCGTTCGCGCTCATTCTCGAGCCGGCGGCGGAAGCCGCTGGCGGGATTGTCGTCGCGCCAGCCCCAGCCGACCGCCAGCGAGAACATCTTGCGCAGCACCTCACCCACGCGGTTGGCGCGCACCGGCGTGGGCTTTACCCCCTGCAGCTTGCGGGCCCGGTTGTTGGGTTTGGCCTTCGAGGGCCGTGCGCGACCTGCCGCGATCTTCGAGAGAAGCTTTTCCACATCGGCCTTGGTGATCTCGGTCACCAGCCTGTTGCCCCAGTCGGGTGCCACCAGCTTGTGCATGATGGTCTGCTGGTCGGCGGCATTGCGGGGGGCGAGGTGCGGGGTGTGCTCTTCCAGATAACGCGTGATCATGTCACTGATCCGTGGGGCCTCGCGCGCAGATTCGCGCAGACTGAGCGGATCGAAGCCTTCGTCGATGTCGCGCCGCAGCTCTTTCGCCCGTTCGCGCGCGGCCACCGTGTTCCATTCCGGCCAGCGGCCGATGGTCATCCGCCGCTGCCGCCCGCCGATCCGGTAATCCAGGGCAAAGGCCCGGTTGCCGGAAGGGTATATGGTGATCGAAAACCCCCGCACGTCGGTATCGAAGATCTGGTAGTCCCGCCCGAGGTTCTCGGCCTCCCGGACATTTTTCTCATTCAGTTTCAGCCTGTTGACCATGGATGGCTCCCCTTTGCTCGTCACGACATGAGGCGTGGATTCGCGCCCGTATCAAGCAAAGCATGGCGGCAGGACCGGAATGCAGGCAGAGACCGGAATTGAGGTGGGGCTGGGCGTTCCGGTTGGGTTTTGGCCGACGAGTCTTGGCTGGAACTGACTTTTGTCCCATAAGGCTCGAATGACCCTGATGCGCAGGAAGTAGAGTTGTAAAGTTGCGAAACGTGGTCGGCCTTTCAGACACGACTGGCCCTGAACAGGTGCGAGCGCAGCTCTGGGATGCTGCGATGAGGTTCGTCGAAACGGCCATTCGCTACACCCGTAAACTCGGGTTCAGGACAAATTCACGCAGCAAAGACCGAGTTGACCGGCATTTTAGAAGGTCATACTGATGGGAAGCAGAGGAGCAGCTCACAAGTGACGGTTGTCAAAAATTCGGTTTCAATTTTAGAGTCTTTTGGAGACACCGACGGAAGTGATTTTCTGCCGGAGGCGTATTGATGGACCCGATTTCCGATGCTTTCTATGCTAAAGACTTCCAAATCGCCTTCCTGACGAAGAAGGGAACGGCATTCCAGGACTGGTTTGCCGAGCTTGCTGGGCTCGCTCTCGGAAGCGACTTTGAGGCTGTGCGCCCCTATGGCAATCAGGGTGACTGGAAGTGCGACGGACGCCGGCTGAGCACCGGGACGATTTTTCAATGTTACGCCCCGGAGTCGGCGAGCGATCGGAATACTATCACAAAGATTGACATGGACCTTGCCGGTGCGGTCGAGAAATGGCCGGACTTCATCAAAAGTTGGGTGTTCGTTCATAACGATCCGCGGGGCGTGCCGCCAGCGGTCGCTACCCATCTGGACGTCAAGAGAGCGGAATATCCGGATGTGGAAATCGAGATTTGGCTGGAACCAAATCTCGTGAAATTGTTTGGACTAATGACGCCGGACGCTAAGCGTCTGATGTTTGGCATTGCGCCGACTCAAGGGACTGTCCATTCGATCAGCCTCTTCGACCTCGAGCCGGTGATCTCTGCTCTTGAGAACCGCGAGCCGGACCCTAGCGACGACGTTCCGCCTCCGCCATCATCGCAGAAGCTCGAAAAGAATTCGCTCTCTGATGAAGCGAGCGCGCTTTTAAGGTTCGGCCGACTGAAAGTGAGACTTGTTGAAACATATTTCGCCAAGAACGTGCGCGTAGAACTCGGCGAGAAGATCGCAGAGGCGTTCCGAGACCGTTATGCAGAACTCCAAGCCCTCGAATTGTCCGGCGACCAAATTTTCGCGTACCTTCAACAATTCGCCGGTGTGTCGGGCGAGCCAAAGCGTCAGGCGGCGGCTATGGCTGTTTTAGCCTATTTCTTTGATCGCTGTGACATTTTTGAAGACCCCGAAGAGAAGGTGGTCAGCACATGATTCTGCCGACGAAACACGTCAGAACGGAAAGGGCGCTCATCGGTATAGGCGGTGAGCTGCTGGACCTGCTGCGTGAGCCCATGACGGTATCGCGTCTATGGGACGAGGTCCGCGAGCGGCGAACGGTCGCCGTGCCGGCCGCACCTATCGACTACGACTGGTTCGTGCTCGCGCTCGACTTCCTGTTCTTGGTTGGCGCGGTCGAAAGCAGGCGGGGCTTGGTTGTGAGGGCTGAGCCATGATGCGAAGGATCAGCAGCGACCTTGCATCTTTCAAGACCCTCAGGTTCCAGCCGGGACTTAACATCCTTCTGGCGGACAAAAGCGAGGGTGCGACAGATCGCCAGTCGAGGAACGGGGCAGGGAAAACCAGTCTCGTAGAACTTGTGCATTTTCTCTGTGGTTCAAATGCTCCAAAAAATAGCATCTTTCGGACGCCAGCACTGATCGACTCGGAGTTTGAAATCGTCATGGACGTCGGTGACGACGAATATTCCGTTGCCCGTTCCGGCAAGAAGCCAAGTACCATTATACTCAACGGACCGGCAGATGAGCTACCGATCCAGCCGAAGTTTATCGAGCGTGATGGGCATTACGAAATTTCAAATGAAAACTGGAAATCAAACCTCGGGGCGTGTTGGTTCAATCTGGAAGCGCCTCCGAATCCCGACGACAAGAACACCCCGACATTCCGGTCACTCTTCTCGTACTTTGTTCGCCGTCAGGGAAGCGGTGCATTTCAGACGCCAATGCAACACTCTAGCCAGCAGCAGCTATGGGACCAGCAAGTCGCCATTTCATACTTGCTCGGACTCGACTGGCGTATTGCCAGCGATTTGCAGAGCCTGAGAGGCAAGGAGAAGGTTGTCAAAGAACTTGGACGGGCCGCGCGATCTGGCGACCTAGGAAATTTCGTCGGGCGAGCGGCCGACATTAGAACGCGCCTAGCCGTGGCCGAGCGCAAAAGCGAGCGGTTGTCGTCTCAGTTACAGAACTTTCAGGTCATTCCCGAGTATCGCGAACTCGAGGGTGAGGCGAACGACATCACGGCTCAGATCAACAGCCTTGCCGAAGAGAACTTCATTGACAGAGGCCTGATAGGCGACCTTGAAGCATCACTTGTTGAAGAGCGGGAGCCAGACCTGTCTGAACTTGGAAAGCTCTACCAAGAAGCTGGCGTCGTTCTACCGGATATGGTTCGCCGCAGGTTCGATGAGGTGGAAGTATTTCATAGGGCGATTATCGAAAATCGGCGCTCACACCTTACCAGTGAAATCGATTCGGGGTCTCAACGTATTCAGCAACGGGAACGAAAACAGTTGGGTCTCGATGCGCGGCGGCGGCAGATTATGGGCATTTTACGATCCGGCGGTGCCCTGGAGCAATACACGGCGATGAGAGAGGAGCTTGGACGCGCAGAGGCAGAGCTTGAAAGTCTACGTCAAAGGTTGACAGCGGCGGAAACGCTTGAAAGCTCGAAAGCTGAGCTCGAAATCGAACGGGCACGGATCGCCAAAGCTCTTAGAGATGATATCCATGAACGGGAAGATATTGTAAACGAGGCGATCGTAACATTTGAAGAGCTTTCGGAAGCCCTGTACGAAACCGCTGGCAGCCTTACCATCGACGCAACTGCGAACGGACCGAGTATGGAGGTGAAGATCGAGGGTCAGCGAAGTAAAGGCATCACGAACATGCAGATTTTCTGCTTTGATCTGATGCTTATTGAATTAAGCAGTCGGCGTGGGAATTCGCCGGGCTTCCTGATCCATGACAGCCACCTGTTCGATGGCGTTGATGAACGCCAAGTTGCGAAGGCACTCCAGCTAGGCGCGGGTCGTGCGGCCGAGCATGGATATCAGTACATCGTCACCATGAATTCCGATGTTCTGCCGGAAAACGGTTACCGATCGGAATTCGATGTAAATTCCTACATCTTAGATGCGAGGCTAACAGATGAGACAGAAACAGGTGGCTTGTTTGGTGTACGTTTCTAATCGGCCTATTCAATTCAAAAACTCCACCATGTGAAAATCACGTCGGAAAGTTGGAACGCCGTTCTCACCACGGTTCAAATGGCAAACTCTGTTTGAAAAAAGGGGCTTTCGCGGGAAGGTATTCTGGTCATCCGGGTCGTTCGGTATAGGAGATGGGTTTTTCAACAGAACGGGCCGACCGCGGCCTCGCTGACCGCGCGGCGATTATTTGTGGAACAGATCAGTGCGTTTCACCTCAACGCCACCTCAACCCACGTATGCATTTTTTGTCCCGTTCCAACCCGCTGAAACCCTTCAGAATCCGTCCGTAGCAACTGAGTGTCGCCCATTATCGTTTTTGATTTCAGAGGCTTGTCAGCTAAGCTATTGTATTCGAATGATAAGTGAAAATCCGGATGCTTAGGCTCATAACCTGAAGGTCGTTGGTTCAAATCCAACTCCCGCAACCAAATTTTCAAAAAATCAGATACTTAGAACCCGATTTTTTCACTTGTGTATGAGCGTGCGCAATTCTGGTCAACACCTGGTCAAGATTTGGCGAGTCCCCCTGAGCCACCAGGCCAGACACGTCGTCACGCGCCTTTCACATTCGTTGCGTGGCGCAGCATGAAATCGCGACGGATCGCGTTACGACGCTGAGTTTGAAAATGGTGCTTTATGCGCATGGACGAAGCCGCTCGCTCGGCGTTCGCCAATGCGGTCGCTCAGGCAAGGCGCAGCGACCGACTGCAGCCAGCCTATTCTGTTGAAAAACTCAACTCCGCGCCGGAACGGCCCGGATGACCAGCATGCCTTCCCGCGAAAGCCCCTTTTTCAGAACAGGGTTTGCGAATTGGCCCAAGGAGAGAACGTTGTTCCATGTTTCCAAAGAAATTCCTGATTACGCATGAACCTCAGCCAATTTCAGCAGGTGGTAGGGCATCGGCGGGGTTCGGACGCTGGCCCAGGTCAGGCGGGGGATCATGGCCGCGAGGTCGTAGCGCCTGTTGAAGCGGTATTC
>Ga0307964_1000950_pt1 | contig 12627 bp, 13 predicted proteins | sample OrgLakmetagen596_FD_201823 | JGI IMG/M metagenome (GOLD analysis project Ga0307964, IMG submission 201823) | Saline water microbial communities from Organic Lake, Antarctica - #596 | ecosystem: Environmental > Aquatic > Non-marine Saline and Alkaline > Saline | place: Antarctica: Organic Lake... | reverse complement strand
GCTGAAATTGGCAGGTTTCAGAAGGTTTGGTCAGAGAGGAGCCGTTCGGCGACGTTCTGTTTGAACTCGGGAGAAAAAGCAACGTCGTTTCTGGTCATCAGACACCTCACTCAAGGCGGCAATATTACCACCTTGACTGGTGTCCTATGAGCGCTCCATAGGGTGGCCCAGAAATAGCAAAGCCCACGCAGTGGTGGGCTAAGTCTTTGAAAATAATGGTGGGCCCAGCATCTACCTATTTAACGTCGTACCATTATGAAATATAAGAGGGTGGGGCTTTCTATGTTTATAAAGTACCCCCATAAGTACCCCCAAAAACACGGCGCTACCCCCGGTATTTATCGGAACTCAAAACGCGAATTTTGAGGACGTAAAAATATATCTAGGGAGGCGGTCGAGGCTTTGTCGTGCCGCAGGGATTTGCCCCGCCCCTCCCTGCCTGTGTTGTGCAATCCGCCAGTCGGTGGAGCGCGTGGCGGTGCTCAAGTGAGTTAGCAATAAAACAAGGCTTCAGAGGCGGTATTATAGAATGCTGCCCAGCAGTTCCGGCCCTCCCCTCCCGTTTGTTGAATCAAGCAAACAAGCCATAAGTCAGCGGGTAAACTCTCAGACGTTGCGGCTCTGCGCTCCCGTGTTGGTTAGGCTATGGGATTACCTTTTGGTCTGGCCGTGTAGGCTCTCGCTTACAGGTGGTATAGGCGCTGGCTTAAACGGCCGCACTTTTACGTGTTGGTCGTAATCAACTTTTGGGGGGTGCTCACTGGCGCGGTCAGCCCAGCTTTGAGCGTATCTCTGTTAGCAGGGTTTTACGCCAGTGGCCAACTCTCCCCAATGGGGGAGCACTGCTAACTTTTCAGCAGCGGTTTTAATGTCAGGTTTTGACAGGTTTTGGAAAAAACAAATGTGAGGTTTTATGAGGTTCAAACCTGAGCGTTCAGAGTGCGTACCAATGCTGCGGACCAGCCCGAAACCTGAGCAATTCTGAACATCCGGAGTTCGTACCAACAGTTCGTACCAATTTGAAATCTTGCCGCCACTTGCCAGGTCCAAACGCTAACAGGCCAGTGCGCACTTCTGACTGCGCACCTATGCCGCGCACCGTGCGCTGGGTTGTAGTGTCGAAAGCGGTAAAGCCCCTAGCTGCGCCGCCTGGCGCACAATGATACAACAACCGGCACTGGCTGGTTCTGGTATGTAGCGAGCTTTCGCGCTCCACGTTACCCGTGGGCGGGGCCCCGTTCGGGAGTACCTTTTAATTTGGTCGTGTAGTTAATGGCTTACAGGATTGTAGGCTTTGGCTTACAGGGTCGTCAGCGATAACGTACAGGCTTTGTAGGCGGTGGCTTATAGGCGGTTGCGGGTAATGGCTTATGGGGTCGCCGTTTTAATGTACGCGTAACTTACTTGGCCTTCCGAGGGGAAAATGGACACATCTATAAGATTCGAGACCCCGCTCCATCTCATGACAAATTTGTTGGCGGATGATGGAGTGGACGCCTTCAGGCCGAGAAAAGGTAAAGCGTTTTTCGAATAAGGAACATCATCAAGAGCGTTAACGGTGATCCAGTCTGCTTTTCCGGCGATGAATACGATGTCCGTTTTACCTGGTTGATAACTGCATTTTTTGCCCTGTTTTACATTTTCGCAGGCCGCTGGTTGGCCGAGAACCGCTGCCACCTTCTCTTGTGTTTTACCCGCTATCAAAGGGATGTCCACTATTGCGCTGTTTTTTGGATCTTCACCGCAGGCGACGATGAAGAGAGTGGCCAACATTGTTGTTACAACTTTTCGCATACATTACTCCTTGGCGTACCACTGCGCTTAGGGTTTGAGGGATCTAGCGAGTGGAAAATGCGCTTGCACGCTTGAAACATTTTCGTGGGCTGGCGACGCGCTATGACAAATTGAAACGCAACTATCAGGGCGGCTTGATTGATTCTTTTTTTACATCATCGCCGCCTACATTGCTGCCGACATCCTGCTTAAGACATTGCTTTTCGGGTTAAAATACCAGGTAGTTATGTTGTCTTCGCTGTACAAAGTTCCGCAATGAATGAAGTAGTAATCACCTAAACTTGACCGCCAGAAGCCCCCGGCATCAGTCATATAATCGACCTGGCAGCCCTTTTCGGTGCTTAGCTCTTGTATGGCTCCGGCAAAAGCCTCCTGGTGCTTATGGCTGTCTTGCGAAAGCGCTGCAATCTTACTGGCTGCCTCATCGCTTATAGGGTCTTGACCGCTACAGCCAGCCAAGAATGAGGCGGCAACCGCTATTAACAAGATAATCCGCATAACGCCCTCCCTTGATGTAGAGGAACTGTAGCAGGTATACCCAGAGTTGGCCCTTTTCTATACGGGAGATATCATCAAACACAAAAAACCAGCAGCGCGGGTCTGGCCGTGTAGGCTCTGGCTTACAGGCAGCGTAGGCAATCGCTTACAGGCTGTAGGCTTTGGTTTACAAAGTCGTCAGCGATAACGTACAGGCTTTGTAGGCGGTTGTGTAAGTTTCGGCTTACAGGCTTGTCAGCAATCGCTTACAGGTGGTGTAGGCGCTGGCTTACGCGGTCGCACACATTCAAAGCTCTACGGCCCTCACGGCCCTGTCAGCGCCTTTGGCTGCATTGCCTGTTAACACGTACAGGGTTTTGATTGCGGCTTGCTGGCGGGCTCTCTGGGGCGTCCTGCCTGATTCGGTGCGGCTTATTCGTTTCAGGTTTTATCAGGTTTTGGCGGAAACGAATGTTAGGTTTTGTTATGTTTTGGCGAAAACAAATGTCAGGTTTTATGAGGTTCAAACCTTAACAATTATGAACATGCCTGCCCTTGGATAAGCGGCATCATCAGCCCTGAACCTTGCCGCCATTTGCCATATTCCATCGGGCAAAATACTAACATTTACTAACAGGTGAGCCACCTACGAGCGGGCTCGATAACATCAAGATTGCATCAAGGATTCACTAAAAGATGACGCGGATCTGCGTCTTCACCAAAACGCACGTGGGCTGGAATGCTGACCATTGCTAGCATCCCCGCGATGCCTTGAGCCGCACCCACGCCCACGCGCGTATTGCGCAGAAAACTGCACCACCGTGCAGGGTGTTGTGGGGGCTGAGGGTTAGATACCCTCGGCTACTCGATTAGGCGGAACTGTATAACCACGGTGCATCGTATTATGGAGATTCCATTTTGCGAATATTTAAGAGCAGTGATTTGTCAGTTACATCTATTGCGTCCCCTACACAAACCACCGTCTGCCAGCAGTTACGCCCCCAGTCCACTTCCCGCTTCTCTTCACAAACCATATTTGTTACCGCATCCGCACCCAATTGCGCGGCTCGGATACTAACACCCTGTTTGGCCTCGTCTCTACTCGGGGAACCGCTAGCATAGAGATTACGTTTGCAAGCTAAACCCTCAACGCTACCGAGTAATTGATAGCTTTCTCTCGGGATAGTACCTGCCTGGAGGACTACCATCTCAGCGACCCGCTGGCGTTCCACCGACGTAAGCGAAGAGACAGATGGATTTGATGCGCACCCGGCAATCAAAGTGACCGCACAAACCATCAGTAAATTTGAAAATCGTTGTGTCATTGAATCAACTCTTTTTTGACGCCCAGCGCCTTGTGTGCGCCCAGCATGGGCCAGCTTGAAAGTGGTAGGTGATTTCGGGGCTTTCGGGCAATCTGACAATAGTGTTCATGGTCTGGGCTTCACCTCATTTCATGGGCTTTTTATAGTCGGGAAACTCCACCAGACGAAAAACCGGCAGCTTGGCCGGTTCCCCCTTTACGGTTACTCGAAATCATCAAAGTCCCAATTCGGGACGAACTAGGCTGTGACTTATCAATGCAGACAGTTCGGGAGTTCTTCCGGAATTCAAGCTGCTCAGAACCGAGCAGAAAGCCCGAGCCCACCAGAAGCAACAGTTACGTCCACGCCACCACCGCCAAAGTCTTCGTAATCACTTGCATCACGGAAGTTGACCCAGAACTCAAGAGAAACAGGGTTCCAGTTATAGCCGATTCCACCACCTAACATCAGGCCGCTGAAGTCGAACTCCTCATCATCGTAACCGCTGTATTTGTACTTAAGTGTCTCGCTGAAGAATCCCACCGAGCCATATGCCTTGAAGCCTGTTGTTGCGAGGCCCGTTCCTGCAATCAGGCTGCCCTCGACTGCAGTCAGGTCGAGATTTGAATCATCTTCGTGACTTTGATCAGCGTAGGCTAGGCGGAATCCAACGTTATCGTTTACCGCCCCTGTTCCGAACAGAGCAAAGCCTGAAAAATCATTAGACACGGTGCCGTAACCGGTATCAGCACGAATCACGGTGGCAAATGATGCAATACCAACAGAAAACTTTTTCTCCTCTGCGGGCTCAGCTGCAAAAACTGGTGTGGAGGAAACGGCAAGGGCCGCAATCATTGCTACTTTTTTGAACATGGATACATCCTTTTAATGCACAGTATTGATTGGCTAGCGATCACTATGTGTTTTATCTGAGGTCTTCTTGCCTCTTTAAGTGGGTACCGATAGAGGAATGACATCCTCCGAAAACTTCACTTGCATGGCAGTCACCTAGTCAATAAAACTGGTGCGGTCAAGAAACATAAAGCACAGCACAGCGGCGCGAGTTTACGAGCGTCCGGCGGCCATCGGCCGAGTACTGCTGCGATTGGTGTGCGCCCAGCATGGGCATGAGCTAATGGGTTGAAAAGTCCCCTGTGGGAAGATCACCGTTCAGCCGGTTTTATCCGATTGAACGCTAACCACTAGCGAATAGCAAGGGCCAGCTTGATAGTGGTGGTGATTTCGGGGCTTTCGGGTTTTTTGCGCACTACGTACGCGTAAGCGAATTTTAACCGTTCGCAAGGGTGTTGACATAGGCGGCTGCGCGGACTACGAAACTTTCGTAGTGACAAACCAGGGCCGTGCCCATTGCGTACACGACTGCGGCAAAAGTCACCACGGATTGTGGCCCTTTTTATCGTCGGGAAGTTTCGGGCATTTCTAAAGTAGAGCCAAATACAAACGAGCTATCTGGTTTCAACTTTCTTCAACTCCTGGCGGGCTGGCGGCGCTCTGTTGGGCATCCCAATACAAGCGCCGTAGCTTTGCCCCTTGTTCGCAATACCGGCCTTGTGGAGCACGGCAAGCGGTGCAGTCCGTAACGTGATTGATGTACAGCTCGTGCTCTGGCTTCCATGCCTTGGCGCTTTCAAGGTGGCTCTGAGGCGATTCGGTGGCCTTGGTGGCTTCGTTGCAGCAAGCATTGCCGGCTGGGCTACTTTCTACGTACAATTTTGTAACAGTGCCGGACAGTGCAGTGGCTTTTTCTAGTAGCACAGCTAATTTAGCGTTAGGTGTCCAAACAAAGGATTGAGTTATGGGGTTCATTAAGATCACGGCATTGCTAGCATTGGTTACGATCTCATCCACAACCGTGGCGGCGAACTTCTTGCCTTCAGGCCTAAATGATTGGGCGTGTGATAACCTCAAAGGATCGCGCGTTTGTGTGACCATCGCCCTCGTAGGTGAAATTGAGCAAGGAGATGCGGCAAGACTCCTTAAATTCATTGATGTCACTAGCGAGGTACTTTCAGCAGATTTTAACCGACCGGTGAGAGTAGGTCAGATTTACCTTAATTCGAATGGCGGCAATCTTCTTGAGGCGATGAAAGTCGGCAGGGTGATCCGCAATAATCTGATGTCTGCTCTGGTTACAGACGACTCTGTTTGTTATAGCGCTTGTGTGATCGCCCTCCTGGGTGGTGTTGTTCGCATCCCTTTCGGCCCTGTGGGTATCCATTCGTTCTATTCAAGCGAATTTTTGGGAGCGGAAAATTTTGCAAGTAGCAGCAAGAAATATAACGAGATTGCTGAATCCGTGACCGGCTATATGAGAGAAATGCGCGTTCCCACTGCTCTTCTAGATGAGATGATGAAGGTATCCCACAAAAGCATAAAAATCCTTGATTTTGATGAAATGGAACGATTTGGAGTTATTGGGCTGGATCCTGTTTACCAGCAATCAAAGGGTGATAGCCCCTAACTAGCGCTTAAGTAAATTCCGGGCTTTCGCTCCCTCCTCCACCGCCACCGCACGCGCTAAAACGCGTGCAGATTAGGTTCTGACATGCTCTCAATGGTCATAAGCGGTGGACAAACCGGCGCTGATAGGGCGGCTCTTGATGCCGGTCTTGAGGCAGCTTTCCCGATTGGAGGGAGTTGCCCTGTTGGGAGAATGGCCGAAGATGGGCCGATTAGTCACACATACACGCTGACAGAGATTGGTGGTGGCTACCGGCAACGGACTAAGCAGAATGTCGTTGATTCTGACGGTACCGCCATTTTCTATGAGTCTTATGTACGTGGTGGAACTGAGGCAACTGTCATGTTCTGCATTCGGCAGGGTAAACCGTACAAGCTAATTGATATTGAGATAGTTGAACCAGACCGGGCAGCGGAGCTCATAATTGATTTCGTCCGTGAATTCAAAGTAGATATATTGAATGTGGCAGGACCCAGATCAAGCAGTTGCTCAAAAATTTACGGCTATGTGAAGCAGGTGGTGAGCCTTGTGATACAGGAATCAACAAAGCCAGTACCGGATTGGTGACGCACATTACAATACGCTTTTGCGCTCCATTTCAAAGGTGCGCTTACCGCAAGCGTTATATTGCCGGAGGGGGCCACCAGCGTGCATATAAGCATCAATGGCGTTCACGGTGTGGGCTTCTACTGAAACGATAAGCCTAACGGGCTGACGGAACCGGCGCGGGTTGCAGCTCATAACTTTCCCCTGTCCACTGGCAACTTTCCATCAGCCCGCATCAGTCGAAAGTAATCCAGCATATAGGCCCGGCTGTTTGCCCCATCGGCTATGTCCTGAATGTCGTCTGTGCTCAACAGGGCGCGTAACTGGTCAGGGTTGGCGCGAAGCATTACGGCAATGTCCGCCAGCAGTGCATCAGGGTTCTGTGTTTTCTGAATATGGGGGGGTAGCGTACTGACAAGACTGACAGAACCACCTTTGTCAGCTTTGTCAGTTAGCACCTCCCGCGTATCCGAATAAATATCAGCGTTTTTTTTCTGGAAACGGGGGGGTACGGCACTGACAAGACTGACAGAACCATCTTTGTCAGTGTTGTCAGTAGGTACACCCCCCGTTTCAGATATTTTTTTAAGCCAGCGGCCCATCACGCACCCCCGTTAAACTGGTAGATGAAACGGTTGGTATCCGGCTCCGGCCATGACTTAACGATGTGGTAGTGGTCTTCCAGCACTTCCAGGGCTGCGGCCACGTCTTCCTTGGTGGTCAGGCCAGCCCATCCCTTGCGCTGAATGTCCCGTCGTTTGAATAGCCCGGGTATCTGGTTACGGCGCCGCAGGATCAGCTTGGCGCCTTCAACACCTCCCTGTGTGGCAATGCTGTAAAACCGATCTGAATGGCTCCTGAGGTAATCCATAAAGTCGAGGGCCATAGCTGTGGCCTCGGCGCCTATCGTTGCGCCACGGTTGCCACACAGCTCATAAATCAGGGCAATGGCGGCGGCGGCCTTTGGTAGCTTTACTAGGTGGCTTTCAATCGCGGGGTGTAGGTCGCCAGAGCGGGCTTCTATTTGGGTTTCCGTGTACCACTGAATAAAGTGTTCACGGGCATCATCCGCAAACGTCATGGGTTCGCTTTGGCGCTCAATGTCCGCCAGCTCCGTGAACAGCGTTTTATAGTTCTCGTGAGCTACCTGGCTTCGCTGGCGGTCTCTGTACTCCCAAGCAGATTCAACGTCTGGCCATACGGTGAGTTGAAAGCGCTGAATAAGCCCATCGTCTTCACTGCCGGTAATGGCGCCCCGAATCAATGGCGCGATCTTGCTGGGTTGAATGCCGCCGATAATGGCCAGGGTGGTCGAATGCACATCAATCGTGCCCCGGCCAATACGATCCACGGTGAAACTACCGTTCCCATCGAAGCATTCCAGGTAAAAAGCCCGCTCCGCTTTGGCATCCTCACGGCTCATGCGGGCCAGCCAGCCTGAAAGCTCGTCACGCTCCAACAATAGGCCCGCTGGGTTTTCGTTCATCAAGTCCGCCAGCTTCTCCATGGTCGTGTCGTTCACCACCAGGCGCTTACGTGTGGGCTGATCCGGTTGCTGCATACCATCAAGAAGGGTCTGTAAGGCCAGGTCGGCGTTACCGGCTTTGTGCGCTTTCTTTGCCGCGTCCTTTGCTGATCTTGCGGCAATGTCCGCTAGCTCTAGCTCTGCCTGATAATGTTCCCGTTCGCCTTCAAACTGTTCACGATAGCTGGCCTCCAGAGCGTGAAGCGGTGCCAGTGCGGCCTTCATGCTCGGGCTTTTCATCGCAGACGGGCGGCCAATAATGGCGCCCCAAACGTTAGGCACCACCTCCCAATCATCGTTGGCTTTTGGTCGAACACGAACCTTGTTACCGATGACGGCGGACAGAGCGCATATAGCGGAAACCGCCACAAAGTCGGGCGGGCATTGCATCCGCTCTGCGGTATCGGCCACGAAATCACGAATACGCGGGGGCAGCGCTTCAAACGGCAGCGCCATCACTGGGGGCAATTCGGGTAGGGCTTGCGGCTTTGGCGCCATCGTAGGTACTTGAGGGTTAATCAAGCTCATACAGCCCCCTTCTGCCAGGTGTACAGGTCGTTAAAGTCAGAAAGGTTCAGCGGTGCGGCTGGCGGCCATTCAGGCAGGGCGTAACGCGCCCCGGCGGCGATTGCTGCGGCGCGGGCGTTGGTAGCTCCGGGGTTGCCTTCGGTTTGCCGGTCATCGTCACCACAAACAACAATGTCAGCAGCAGGCCAGCGGTTACGTGCTCCGGTTGCCACGGCTTTAAGGTTGCCGCAATCCACAGCAGCCAGTACCAGGGCGGCGGGATCTATCTCTGCCAAGGTGCAGCCGGTGGCGTAGCCTTCACAGATTAGAACGCGGGCGGGGTAGTCCGGGCCACCTACAGCGATAAAGTTACCAGCCTTGCGTCCGCCAGCCATCAGGAGCTTACCCCCAGCTTCGTCAATCGTTTGCAGGCTCCATGCCTTACCGGTGAAGTCAGTCAGCAGCAATACAAGATCACGGCCTTGCTGGCGGGCGCTGTGGGGCTCTGTGCGCTTGCGCAATAGATACGGGTGGCCTTGGTCGGCGGGAACGCTATCGTGCCAGACACGGGCGGCTCTGGTAGCGGCCTGTTCCCATTGGCTGGCCTGCTCTGTTTCCCTGGCTTGCTTGGCATCTGCCATACGGCGCTTCAGTTCACGGCGTTCGGCATCGGTCAGGGTTTCCCCTGTGTCGGCTATCCACTTGGTTTCGGCTCCGGTGCTCCAATCGCCAGCGACAACAACAAACGGTAAGCCCCGGTCGTGGTAAGCAATTAGCCAGCCGTTTTTGCTGCGGGGCTTGCTGGCGGTCGGGAAGCGAAGCAGCTTGCCATCGGCACCAGGCAGTGCGGCTAAAAGTGTGTCCAGGTTGTGCGGCTCTATGTCTGCATTCAGCAGGGCGGCGCGTATATAATCTATTCGCTCTGAGTATTCGCCAGCAGTTTGATTACTGCGTTTTACTGCGTTTTTCTGTTTGGTGACAGAGCCGTTATAATCAACGCGGTTCAGGCGCTTTGCTGTAGTGGCGGGCGCTTCCTTTTTCATGCCTTGCCCCCTTCCATGCGTTCAGCAATCCAGTTACGAATTACCGACTCAGGCCAGGCAACGGCACGGGCTCCTATTTTGACGGGCTTGGGAAAGGTGCCAGCGGCCATACCTTCATAGATTGCGCTGCGGCTGCGGGCGGTCAGCTTTTCTACTTCCGGACGGCGTAGCATCCGGTCAAGTTGCTGACGGTCGGTTGTTGCGGTCTTTGTCTGCGTAGTCATGGATTACCCCTCGGTTCCGGTTAGGTTCGGGGTAATCCTCTAATGGCTGGCGGTCTGTCGGTGACGGTTGTCAAAATCGAATAACAGTTGTCATCCATCCAGTTCAGGACAGGCTTTCAATGCTTCGGTAATTGTCTGGCGGGCGGTAGTTTCGCTGAAGCCGAATGGTGTCCTATCGCTGGTGGCGTCCCTCAAGTGTTCGGTTGCCAGCTTGGCCAGTTGCGAGGCGTTGGGCTTGTCGCCGTTTTTGTAGGCGGGTGTTTTTTTAGCCAGTCCAATAGCCAGGGCGGCAAGGGTTCTCTGGGCGCGTTTCAGCTCGCTATCATGATTGCTATTTGCAGCTGGCCCCGAATGATCTTTAGCAGAGCTGTCGATAATTTGGCTTACAAATTTCTGCAAGTTTTCAGTTCGGATTACCAAAAATGAGCCGGAAGGAAACTGTTGCACTTTGCGAACGACGGAGCCCAACATATGAATATCATCAATTTCTTCGGCCCGCATTAGTTCGCCATCGATCAGGAAATCATCTTCAATGCTAAATAACCCAATCAATAAATCGGTGTCTTTTTTGTGCCTGAATATTAGTGGCTTGTTATTTTCTAGCCTGTTGTCGTCTGTAAAAGTGATGACGTTACCTGGGCGTGAGCTCACGATCTCTGCTATCAGTTCACGCTCTACGCCAAGCATGGATAAATCCCACACGCCAGAAATTACGCGGCTATCCAAGAAGTCAGGGCCCAGCTTATCGCTTTCATGTAGCTCATCGTCTTGCGAATGAATGCAAAAGCTCACGTACTCCACCTGGGCAAGCAAATGATTACGGAATTCTTGAGTGCCCTCCTTACCGTTGTATCTGGCACGAAGGCTTGCGACCTCTTTTGGTGCGCTCTCAGTATAGGGAGTCGCCCAATGGCGTCCGGACATAGTGAGTGAAAGCGTTATCTGACCATCCAGAGCCAGTTCTAGCAGGTCCGATTCGGTCACGGACTCATTGGCAATATTGCTCAAGTACTCTGCTACCCGGTCTAAGGTTATTGCTTGCTTAAGCGATAGAATGTGATTCACGAGTGCACCCCCTGCAGTGCCCCTGATTAGATTGCCGTGCCAGGCGGGTAGGGTGTCCCGCTTTTCGCCCCGTCGGGCTAGGCACAGCAAAACTGATTCTGTATTACTCGGCTGTTTTGTGTATTGGCACCACGTTTCCGCCAGTTTTCAGGTTGTCGAGGTAGTCCGCCCATTGCTGCATCATTTCCCTGCGCTCTGGTAGCCAGGTAGTGCGGTTGTAAGCCCTGCCGTGAACGTCCCTTACCCGGTGGGCTAGCTGCATTTCGATAATCTCGGTACGGAAGCCTAGGCGCTCGGTTAGAACGGTCTTTGCCATAGCCCGGAAGCCGTGCCCGGTCATGATGCCTTGTAGCTCCAAGCGGTTCAGGGCTCCACTAACGGCGTTTTCACTCATGGGGAGGCCCCTTCCATGCCCGCTCGGGAATACCCATTCACGGTTGCCGTTGACTTCCTGAAGCTCTCGCAATAATTCTATTACCTGGCTGGCCAGTGGAACTACCAACGGTTCCCCGTTCTTCGTGGTGGCGGTTGTCCAGGTTTTTTCGTTCCAGTCGATTTCCTTCCAGCGCATCCGGCGAAGGTTGCCAGGGCGCAAAAACACGTAAGGAGCTACCCTGAGGGCCAGGCACACCGTCGGGTGCCCCCAGTAGGTTTCTACTCTCCGCAATAGGGCGGCAATCTCGTCAGGTGTCACTAGGGCGGCGTGGTGCTTTACTTGCGGTGCAGGGAGTATGCCGCGAAGGTCTGCCGTAACATCGCGTTGTGCGCGGCCTGTGCTTACTGCGTAGCGGAATACCTGACCTATTAGCGTTTTCAGCCGGTGGGCGTTGTCTACGTGGCCCTTGCCTTCAATCTCCCGCAACACGGCCAGAACGTCCGTCGGTTCAATTTCGCCAATAGGGAAGCGGCCCAGCTTAGGGAATGCGTACATTTCAAAGCGGCGTTCATTCTTCGGGTAGGTGGTCGGGCCTACGGCCTTCTTGTGGACGTATTCCAGCCAGTCCAGGGCAACGGCTTTAAACGTGTTGCCGGTCGCGTCTATTCGCTCTGCTTTTGCGGTGGTCCGGTGTGTCAGCGGGTCGATGCTGTCCGCCAGCAGGCGCTTTGCTGCATCCCGTCCGGCCCTTGCCTGTTTCAGCGTTACGCCGGGATATATTCCCAAGGCTAATAACTTTTCTTTCCCGCCGTAGCGGTATTTCAACCGCCAGTAGCGGCCCGCTTTTTGAATGTCCAGATAAAGGCCGCCGCCGTCTGCCAGCTTGGTTCGCTTTCCGTACTTTTCAAACGTGGCGTTTTTTATGGCTGTTTCCGTGAGCTTGTTAACCGCTCTGCTCATAGCCTAGCCTCCATGTTGGGGGTACTTTTCTTCGGAAAATCCGTTTTTGGGATTAGATACCCCCAAACATACCCCCTATTGCTGGCGGATTCTAGCGGTATGTTCTGGAATAGTCAGGACTACGGGAGAGGATAAAGCCCTTGTTTTAGGGGCTTTGAGGGGTTTTTTGAGTTCCGGGGAATGACTGTAAAAGCGGGAAATGGTGGGCCCAGCAAGACTCGAACTTGCGACCAAGGGATTATGAGTCCCCTGCTCTAACCAACTGAGCTATAGGCCCTTTTTTCAGCGAGGTTCAGCGAACGCTGTGTAGCGGTGCCTTTCCCG
>Ga0307964_1000939_pt1 | contig 12756 bp, 14 predicted proteins | sample OrgLakmetagen596_FD_201823 | JGI IMG/M metagenome (GOLD analysis project Ga0307964, IMG submission 201823) | Saline water microbial communities from Organic Lake, Antarctica - #596 | ecosystem: Environmental > Aquatic > Non-marine Saline and Alkaline > Saline | place: Antarctica: Organic Lake... | reverse complement strand
CCGTAACTAATGAAATATTCAAACGCAACCCCACCAAGCTTCACGTAGTCGACATCAGCGAAAACAACCTAGTTGAGCTAGTTCGCGACATCCGTAGCAGCTTCGGTTACATACCAGGCGATTTTCGCACCTTCGCCCTAGATATCGGTTCCGTTGAATACGACGCGTTTTTCAAGGCCGACGGTGGCTACGATTACGTCCTCAACCTGTCCGCACTCAAGCATGTACGCAGCGAGAAAGACCCCTACACACTAATGCGCATGATTGACGTCAATGTGTTCAACACGGACAAAACGGTTCGTCAGGCGGCTAAAGCTGGTGCTACCAAATATTTCTGCGTGTCTACAGACAAGGCCGCTAACCCAGTCAACATGATGGGTGCCTCCAAGCGAATCATGGAAATGTTCTTGATGCGCCGGAGCCAAGATATGCAGATTTCAACCGCTCGCTTTGCCAACGTAGCATTTTCAGATGGCTCATTGCTCCACGGTTTTAAACAACGCCTGGAAAAACGTCAGCCCATTGTTGCCCCCAAAGACGTCCGCCGATACTTCGTGACGCCCAAGGAGTCCGGCGAGCTGTGCCTGATGTCGTGCATCTTTGGGGATAACCGGGATATCTTCTTCCCGAAACTCAGTGAAGAATTACACCTGATCTCGTTTGCAGATATCGCAGTGAAGTACCTTGAGCAAAAGGGTCTAGAGCCAGTCCTTTGTCACAATGAAGACGAAGCCCGGGAGCTGGCCAAGACCCTTCCGGAGCAAGGCAAGTGGCCTTGTCTTTTCACCAACAGTGATACCACCGGTGAGAAAGATTTCGAAGAGTTTTACACAGATCAAGAAGTTCTGGATATGGATCGGTTCAATAATCTTGGCGTTATCAAGAATGAAGCGGTATATGATGAAGCGCTGCTTGATGAATTCGAAGAACGCATTTCTTCGATGAAAAAGAACCTTGCCTGGAGTAAAGACGATCTCGTTCAGATGTTCTTTCGCATGATTCCGGATTTCGGTCACAAAGAAACCGGAAAATATCTCGACAGCAAGATGTGAGAAAAATTTGAGCAAGCACCTGATACAGTTTGTCCGGGATTATTTCGGCACTAACGAATTCATCCCGCTGCATGCACCGATCTTTCCGGGGCGGGAGAAAGAGTATGTGATGGATACCATCGAATCCACGTTTGTCTCCAGTGTTGGTGCGTATGTTGACCGTTTTGAAAAGGATATGGCGAGCTACACCGGCTCACCCCGGGCAATTGCCACAGTAAACGGCACAGCTGCCTTGCACGTAGCCTTGAGGTTGGCGGGAGTGGAGGCAGGAGACCTGGTTATCACCCAGCCGTTAACCTTTGTAGCCACCTGTAACGCTATTGCTTATTGCGGTGCCGAACCCGTTTTCGTGGATGTCGATTGCGACACTTTAGGGTTGTCTCCAGCCGCCATGGAGCAATGGTTAGTTGAAAATGCTCAATTGGATGCGGAAGGCGTGTGCCGCACGAAATTGGATGGTAAAGCGATACGCGCTTGTGTGCCGATGCACACCTTTGGTCACCCCGCCGATCTGGATGGCTTATGTCAGGTTTCCCGGCGCTGGAATATTCACCTTGTAGAGGACACGGCAGAGTCTCTCGGCAGCTTCTACAAAGGGCAACACACCGGTACCTTTGGATCGCTGGGCACGTTGAGCTTTAACGGCAACAAAATCATGACCACTGGAGGTGGTGGCATGATACTAGCGGGGGAGGCTTTGGCCGACCGCGCCAAACACCTGACCACAACTGCCAAAAAACCTCACACTTATGAGTATATTCACGACGAGGTTGGCTACAACTATCGTATGCCTAACTTAAATGCGGCGCTTGGTTGTGCTCAGCTGGAGCAGCTTGAGCAATTTATAGCCGCCAAGCGGGCATTGGCGGCCAGTTATGATGAATTCTTGAGTGGCACGAATTTTCAGTTTGTCACGGAGCCTGAAGACTGCCGCTCCAATTATTGGCTGAATGCGGTGATCTGTGAAGACAAAGCTCACCGAGACACACTGCTGAAAACGACGAATGACGCGGGTGTGATGACACGGCCAATCTGGGCGTTGATGAATCACCTTTCGATGTATCAGAACTGCAGGCATGGCGACTTGAGTAACGCAGAGTGGTTAGAGGGGCGAGTGGTGAATCTGCCGAGCAGTGTGATGGTACGGGGTTAGTTGCTTTTCCAGTCTTAATTTTGGAGCTTGAAATGCATATTGGATATTTTGCGGATGGTCCGTGGTCCCACTGCGCGTTAGATCAGATTCTATCTAACAAGACTTTTTCTGTGCGATTTATTTGTGCCAGATTTGATAATCCGGATCAAATTCTGAAAGAAAAGGCCGCTACCGCGGGTATCCCATTTTTCATTCATAGTGATATAAATTCTAGCGAGTTTCTCGAGGAAATAAAAAAGTTTGACTGTGATTTGTTTGTGTCTATGTCGTTCAATCAAATTTTCAAGGAAAGAATTATTAACCTTTCTCCTGGCGGCATAGTTAACTGCCATGCTGGAAAGCTTCCTTTTTATCGGGGTAGGAATGTCCTTAACTGGGCGCTTATAAACGACGAAACGGAGTTTGGTGTCACCGTACACTATGTCGATAGTGGAGTTGACACTGGCGATATTGTTAAACAGCAATGTTACTCTATTTCTGACTTAGATACTTACGAGACCCTTCTTGCGCGGTCCTATGATTACTGTGCGGAGGTTCTCTATCAATCACTTTTAGAGGTAGCATCGGGGCAGGCACAAAGAATTCCACAGGCAACCATTCATTCGGTTGGCTTTTATTGCAGCCAAAGAAAAGTAGGTGATGAGAATATTAACTGGATGCAATATTCTAGAGAGATATTCAATTTCGTGCGGGCAATTTGTAAGCCTGGCCCCGAAGCTAGAGCTTTTATCGGCAGCAATGAAGTGAAAGTTAATAAAGTAGAAATGGTTCCTGAGGCGCCAATTTACAAAGGGATTCCCGGTGCAGTCATTGGGATAGAAAGTGGCAACTTGTTTGTAAAAACAAGTGACTCTTTTGTAAAGCTTGTTGAGTGGACGAGTGACACAAAAGTACGAGTGGGAGATCGATTTCAATGAGTGTGCTTGGTATTTCTAAAGCTTGTATAAATTATAATGTTAAGTTAGATCGTATCAAATCTCTGGTAGATGTTGTGCGGAGTCAGTAGCAGATTCTATCAAGTTTCAGATCTGAAATAAGATAATAAATGTTGCTTTTGGCGCCTAAATTCGGAGTATTTGGAGACTAATTTGAAAAAAATTGCAGTATTTACAGGAACACGGGCTGAGTATGGATTGCTTTATTGGCTGATGAAGGAAATAGATCAAGATTCCGATCTTGAACTGCGGTTGATAGTCAGCGGGATGCACCTTTCCCCCGAGTTCGGCCATACAATTGATGCTATCCAAAGCGACGGTTTCGAAGTTCATGAGAAGGTCGAAATGTTATTATCCTCTTCCACTGGGGTAGGCATCGCAAAATCGATGGGCCTCGGAGTGATTGGTTTTGCCGATGCCCTGGATCATTTGAATCCAGACTGCCTCGTAGTTTTGGGTGATCGTTTTGAGGCGTTGGCGATTGCACAAACTGCGACGGTAATGCAGATACCCTTGGCACATCTTCATGGCGGAGAATTGACGGAAGGGTTGATCGATGAAGCGATACGTCATTCTATTACGAAAATGTCTCATCTGCATTTCACCAGCACCGATGTATATCGAAAGCGAGTTATTCAACTTGGCGAAAGTCCTGACCTTGTAATGAATGTTGGTGCGCCCGCAATTGAGAATGTTAGGCGATTTAAGCTGCTCTCAAAGCCCGAGCTTGAAGAATCTCTGAATTTCGACTTGGGTGAAAAACCCTTACTTGTGACGTATCACCCCGTAACCCTTAAAGAGGAGGGGGGAATCGACTCCCTTAAAAATCTCTTGAGCGCTATAGAGGATAGAGTCGCTCGGCACCAAATCATCATAACCTTTCCGAATGCTGACACTCATGGGCGGGATTTGATTCCTTTACTGCAAGTCTTCGCTGGCAAGTATCCTAGGCAGGTCCTTTTGACTCAATCTTTAGGCCAACTCCGATACTTGAGCTTGATGAAGTTGAGCGGTGCGGTCGTCGGCAATTCTTCTAGCGGGCTACTCGAAGCGCCAGCTTTTGGTGTCCCCACCGTAGATATTGGTATAAGGCAGAAAGGGCGATTGAAGCCAGCATCGGTTATTGAGACTGATGACGATCTGGAGTCGATCCGGGGGGCGTTAAGTAAATCACTTTCAGATGCCCATCAAAACCTCAGTAAAACTGTGTCCAACCCCTATGGGGATGGGTTTGTAACCAAAAAAATCATAAGTATATTAAAGCGTACAGATTTTAACTCTCTACTTGTTAAAAAGTTTCATGATCTGGAGTTCTGATGCGAGTTTGTTTGATCGGCTGCGTTGAATTCTCTGACTACGCTTTACGAAAAGTTTTAGAGCTCGAAAAGAGCGGCTTTTGTGAAGTGGTTGGGGTGATAACCAAAAGCGACTCCAGTTTTAACTCGGATTTTGTGGACCTTGGTAAGAGAGTGCTAAAGTCTGGAAAATCTAAAAGCTGTATTCACTATTACAAAGACGAAGCTTCCATTATTAATTTCCTTAATGATGCCGTTCCAGATATTATATACTGTTTTGGTTGGAGCACCCTTCTTCGGAGATCGATACTTAGTATTCCATCAAAAGGCGTCATCGGATTTCATCCCGCGAAGCTTCCTGAAAATAGAGGACGGCATCCAATAATATGGGCTTTAAGCCTAGGCTTAACTGAAACGGCTTCAACTTTTTTTAAAATGGATGAAGGTGCCGATTCTGGCCAAATTCTCTCTCAAAAACCTGTTCCAATTTTAGAATCTGATAATGCACGCTCTCTCTATGATAAAATTGTGGAGATAGCTTTGGAGCAAATTGAAGAGTTTACGCAAGAACTGGTAGCGAATAGTGAGACTTTTATCGACCAAAAGCACTCTTTAGCAAATTACTGGAGGAAGCGGTCCGCTAAAGATGGGGTGATCGATTGGCGGATGGATGCGACTAGTATCCGTAATCTTATTCGCGCCCTTTCAAGGCCCTATCCAGGAGCGGAGTTTCATTTAGGTGATGCTGAGGTTTATAAAGTTTGGAGTTCGACGGTTGATCAAGAAGCAGCCCCCGTTAATTTTGAGCCAGGTAAAGTGTTGAATAACGATAACGGTAGACTCCTTGTCAAATGTGGGGGTGATACGGCCCTTTGGCTGGAGGAGGTCGAGCCCAAACTCCAGCTGCAGAGTAACGCTTACTTATGAAAGATAAGAACTCCACTGTTCTAGTGATTGCGCCCCATCCCGATGATGAAACGCTGGGATGCGGAGGCACAATATTGAAACTTAAGGCGCAAGGAACATCTGTTCACTGGCTTATAGTCACGACGATTGAAGGGGTTGCTCGGTTCCCGCAGGAAAGGGTCGCCCTCCGTGACGCGGAGATTGATGAAGTTAGCAGAGCCTATGGTTTTGATGGTGTCCATAGGCTCGGCATGCCTGCAGCTGCGCTGGATACCTTGGGCAAGGGCGCGTTGATTGGCGCGATCTCTTCGGTCGTGAAAACACTGCAACCAGATACCGTTTATTTACCATATCGTAATGATGCGCATAGCGATCATGCGGAAGTTTTTGATGCGGCGGTTTCTGCCGCCAAAACCTTCAGGTCGCCCTCTGTTCAATCACTTTACGCCTATGAAACCTTGTCGGAAACAGACTTTGGGCTCCGCCCGGATGACCCAGGGTTTCGTCCCAACCTGTATGAAGATATCAGCGGGTATCTGGACCAGAAAATTTCGATCATGTCTAAATTTGATGGTGAGATGGGTGAGTTTCCTTTTCCTCGTAGCGAGGAATGTCTAAGAGCGCTTGCGACGCTTCGCGGAGCGCAAGCTAATTGCCAAGCCGCCGAATCCTTTATGATCCTCAAGGAAATCCGTTGATTATGACTGTTCTTATTATTGCAGAGGCTGGTGTCAACCATAACGGCGACAAGTCAAAAGCCCTCTCGCTGATTGATGTGGCCGCGGAAGCCGGTGTTGACGCCGTTAAATTCCAAACCTTCAATGCAGAGCGGCTTGCAGCGGTAAGCGCGCCTAAAGCGGTCTATCAGAAGCAGACCACGGATGCGTCTGAATCGCAGCTGGCCATGCTTAAAAGTCTGGAGCTACCCGTTGTATGGCACGAGGAGTTGCAAGCACACGCCAAGAGTCTCGGCATTGAATTTATCTCAACGGCGTTCGATCTCGGGAGTTTGGCGTTTCTTGAAAGTTTGCATTTGCCATTCTACAAAGTGCCTTCGGGCGAGATTACCAATGGCCCGCTGCTATTGGCTTTCGCGCATACCGGGAAAAATATCATCTTGTCGACCGGAATGGCGACCCTTGGCGAGATAGAGCAAGCTCTGGCAATACTTGCGTGGGGGTATCGGTATCAAAAGATACCGGATTCTCTGACGGATGTCTGGAAACATTGGTCTTGTTCCAAAGCTTCGGAGGCAATAGCAGGAAAAGTGTCACTCCTGCATTGCACATCTCAGTATCCGACGCCCATGAATGAGGTAAACCTCAAAGCGATGGACACGCTCTCACAAAGTTTCAGGTTGCCCGTGGGGTATTCGGATCATACTCAGGGAGTACTTGTGCCTGTTGCCGCAGTGGCCCGAGGGGCAAAAATCATTGAGAAACACTTCACACTGGATCGGAATTCTCCTGGCCCTGATCACAGAGCATCACTTGAGCCTGCAGAGTTGTCGCAAATGGTCCGTGAGATCAGGTTGGTTGAAACCGCTTTGGGGGATGGTCGTAAGAGACCGCAAGCCAGTGAATGGGATACCCGCTTGGCTGCCCGTCAACAATTGATCGCGCTCTCTGATATTCATTTGGGCGAAACGTTCACACCTGAAAACCTGGGTACTGCAAGGGCCGGTTTGGGATTGTTGCCAAACCATATCTGGGACCTGTATGGCGAAAAAACTACCCGTGAGTACAGCCTCGGAGATCCCATTGAGCGTTGATAGCCAAGTAGGAGACAGGCGAAAAGTTTTTATTCTCGGGGCAGGCGGGCATGCCAAGGTTATTCTCGACGCATTGCGAGCCTAAAGAGTGAGAGTGGAAGGTGTTGTAGACCCGGAGTTGGTAAAGACAGAAACTGTCTGGCGTGCAGTGCCTGTATTAGGCTTCGATGCGGATTTACTCGAACTCGATCCCAAAGACTTCTTGGTCGTTAATGGTGACGGGAGCTTGCCTAGAAATGATCTAAGGCAGAATTTGTTTAAAAAATTCAAGTCGGCAGGTTTTGACTTTCTGGCTGTCGTCCACCCCTCAACCTTTATTGGTTCTGGCGCCATGCTGGGAGAGGGTGCGCAAATCATGGCCGGATCAATTATTCAGCCCGACTGTCAGGTTGGGAAAAACGCAATTGTGAATACCGGAGCTAAACTGGATCATGATTGCAGGATTGGCGCAGATGTTTACATCGCTCCTGATGTCACGATCTCAGGGAATGTTGCAATTGAAGATGGTGCGCATATTGTTACGGGAGCTTCGGTTATTCAGGGAGTAACCATAGGAAGAGGGGCTGTTATTGGTGCAGGGACGGTCGTTATTGAATCAATTCCCGAGTACTCAAAACTTATGGGGATAAAACCGCGGCGGACAAAGTGCCAGGATTGGGAGTAATTCATGAAGCAATGGCAAAACGCTCTAGTAAACCGTGACGTAAGCTTGGAGCAAGCCATCAAAGTTTTGGATCAGGCCGCACTGCGTATCGCCCTGATTGTAGACGATGCCGGAGCATTACTTGGCACCCTGACAGACGGCGATGTCAGGCGCGCCTTGATAAAGCACTTGCCGATGAACACGCCGGTCAATGAGGTGATGAATACGAACCCCAAGACTGCCGACCAAGGCTCGACCAAGAACCGTATCTTAGCGCTCATGGAGCAATACGACTTGCTCCAGCTGCCACTGGTTGATAGTGAACGAAAAGTCGTTGGCTTGGCGAACCTGCATGACATGCTAAACAAACACCGTCACGACAACCCGGTATTTCTGATGGCAGGCGGCTTTGGTACGCGGCTGCGCCCACTGACTAAAAACTGCCCCAAGCCCATGTTGAAAGTGGGTGACAAGCCGATTCTGGAGCAGATCCTCCTGAACTTTGTAGATGCAGGTTTTCATCGTTTTTACATATCGACGCATTATATGCCGGAGGCGATTCGGGATTACTTTGGCAACGGTGAAAAATGGGGCATATCCATTCAGTACATTCACGAAGAAGAGCCGTTAGGTACTGGTGGTGCCCTGGGCTTGTTGCCACATGAGGAGATTGATCTTCCCCTCATCATGATGAACGGAGATCTACTTACGTCTCTGAATATTCATGGTTTTCTCGAGTTTCATGACAATAATACGAGTGTTGCTACCATGTGCGTGCGCGAGTATGAGTACCAGGTTCCCTACGGAGTGATTACCAGCGAGGGAGGTCAGATCAAGTCCATGGTTGAGAAACCCGTGCACAAATTTTTCGTAAACGCAGGCATTTATCTGCTCAACCCTGAATTGGTGAAACGTGTCGAGCGCGGAACCAGGATTGATATGCCTATACTGCTTGAACAACAGATCGAGGAAGGTAAGCCCGTCAACATGTTCCCAATACATGAGTATTGGCTGGATATAGGGCGGATGGATGACTTCAATCGAGCCCAAACTGATGTGGTCAAGTAATAATTGATTGTATGAGTTTACCTTCCCACCGCGCTTACTCTAACAGAGGATAAATTTTATGATTCGTCGTGCTCTTGTTGCAGGACTGGGGAGTATTGGTGCTCGCCACCTCCGTCTACTTAGGGAGTCACTACCTGATGCGGAGATTCTGGTACTGAGGCACAGTGAGTGCGTTGAAACACTGCCCCATGCCGATAGATGTACCACAAGTCTTGAAGAGGCGTGCGCGTTTGAGCCTCAAGTGGCAATTATTGCCTCCCCTGCACCTTTTCACTTAGAAACTGCTGATGCACTCGCGGATCAAGGAACACACTTATTAATCGAAAAGCCACTTGCAGCATCAACTGAGGGAGTTGACGCGTTCCTAAAGAAATGTGCAAAGAAGAATGTCCTCGTTCAGATAGGTTATAACCTTCGATTTCTTGAAACTTTGCAGGAATTCAGGCGAGTCCTCAAAACTGGCCGTATTGGTAAGGTGCAATCTGTGAGATGTGAAATTGGTCAATACCTGCCTGGTTGGCGGCCAGGTAAAGATTATCGGCAAACGGTTTCAGCTCAGCGCAAGCTCGGTGGCGGTGTTCTTTTAGAACTGAGTCACGAGTTAGATCTGCTACGCTGGATCTTTGGTGAGGTTGACTGGATTAGTAGTTGGAGTGGCCAACTTGGTGCACTTGATATTGATGTTGAAGACTGTGCGTACTTGAATTTGGGCTTTTCCAGTGGAGTTGTAGGCAGTTTGTGTATGGATTTTTTACGGCATGACACAACGCGTTGTTGCACCGCGATTGCTGAAGCTGGAACATTGCGTTGGGACGCGGTGGCTGGCGACATTTCGCTATTCTCTGCTGAAACTAATGAATGGCAGACCTTGGTGGAGAAAAAGCCTGGCCGTGATGCCAGCTATCGCGACCAAATAAAGCTATTTTTAGCGGCGATCCCCTCCGTTCAAATTTTGCCCAATGCTGCAACCGGGGCAGATGGTCTTGCTGTGCTTCGTCTGATTGAAGCGGCACGAAAATCAGCCGAGGGCAGTGGGCAAATAACTTCGGTTTCAAGGGAAACGAAAGAATGACAGGCATTACAGCATTCATTTTTGCCCGTGGCGGATCTAAGGGGTTGCCTGGCAAGAATATTCGTCCTTTCGCTGGTAAGCCCCTGATTGCTTGGTCAATTGAACAGGCACTCGCAGTACCGGCTATACAGCGTGTGATTGTTTCAACAGATTCGCAGGAGATCGCAGATACAGCCAGGGCATACGGCGCAGACGTTCCTTTTCTTCGGCCCAATGAACTGGCAAAGGATACTTCCTCTGAGATCGATGCATGGCGTCATGCGTTAGCTTATTTACGAGATATTGAGGGAAATCTGCCTGATGTGTTTATCTCTGTGCCAACAACGGCGCCTCTTCGCCTGCCAGAAGATATTGATTTCTGCCTTGATATCTACAGGAACCAAGACGCGGATATTGTACTGACAGTCAGCCCTGCCCACCGTAATCCATGGTTCAATATGGTGAGCCTGAAAGCCGATGGATCAGTTGAATTGGTTAATAACCCCGCCGGGAGTATCACTAGGCGGCAAGATGCACCCCAAGTATTCGACGTATCTACTGTAGCGTATGTCGCCAACCCAGACTTTATACTGTCGGATAGTTCCTTGTTTTCCGGCCGCGTACACGCTGCCAAAGTTCCGGTAGAGCGCGCGGTGGACATTGATACATTACACGATTTTGAAATTGCGGAATTTTTGATGAAGAAACGGTTAGAGGAGTCAGCATGACCGACTTGAGCAAGCTAATGAACATGAGTGGGCGACGGGCTCTTGTAACCGGCGCAGCTGGTGGGCTCGGCCGTGTTATGTCTGAGACTCTGGCCGAAATGGGCGCCGACCTTGTGCTAGTCGACCTCCCAGATACGGCGCTCTCTTCACAAGCGGCAGTCCTGAGTGATCGATATGGAGTGAGGGTACAACCCGAACACTGTGATATCGAGGACTCAGATCAGCGTGAGGAGTTAGCTGAAAGAATTCTTTCGAATGAAGGTCTAATTAATGTATTGGTTAACAACGCGGCCTTTGTGGGTACATCGGGCTTGCAAGGTTGGTCAGAGCCTTTTGAAAGGCAAACTGTAGAGACGTGGCGCCGAGCGCTCGAGGTTAATTTGACCTCTGTTTTTCATCTTTGTCAGCTTTTTACACCTGCGTTGCGTGCAAGTCAGACTGGTAGCATAGTCAACATTGCCTCCATTTATGGAGAGTATGGGCCAGATTGGTCACTCTATGAAGGCACGTCTATGGCCAACCCTGCTGCATATGGTGCATCCAAGGGGGGGGTTATTCAGTTTACCCGGTGGCTGGCGACTACTCTTGGTCCAGAGGTTCGCGCCAATGTGATTTCTCCAGGCGGAGTGGCCAGAGGCCAACCCGAAAGCTTTGTGAATCGTTATGAGAGCCGCACGCCTCTGGGGCGTATGGCTACAGAGGACGATTTCCGGGGTGCTGTAGCCTTTCTGGCAAGCGAGATGTCTGCCTACGTTACTGGCCAAGTACTTCGTGTAGATGGCGGTTGGGGCGTATGGTGAGCGGTGACAATGAATTCGGCTTACCCAGGACACGGTCTATAAATAAGCGTTTCGATTTGTTTTACGATATTAGTAAAGCAATTTTTTTGGTGTGTGAGAGTTTGATCAATGATCGATAACTTATTTATTGTTGAATCACCGCTCCAAGCGCTGGTGGCTGTTGAACTCAGCCTGCAGTTCTCCGGGCAGATTAATGGAATTTTTTACCGGCTTTCGGGAAAGGGGCGTGAGAGAAATGACAATCAGATTTGTAAGGTAATTGAGCGGGGACAGTGGGATTTGGCTCGCCAGATTTCCTTTAGCACATCAGGAGGATTGGCTCATGCTCTGAGTGTCAGGAAAGTCATATTGGACCTTCGCAAGGAATTTACCGGCTTTGTCCGCAATGTTTTTTTCGGTGAGTTCCGGTCGCAATGGATGCACTTTGCTCGTTTGGCTCTTTCTCCCGAAAAGTGTGTTTTGATGGACGACGGCGCAGCTACTTTAACTGCTAAAAGTCAGTACATTGACCAACTCATCTTTTACCCTGAAGAACTTTGGAAAAGTGGCTCTCTGCCAAAAGAACTAATTAAAAGTGCTATCTACAAAGGGCTTTTCGATAAAAAACAGATAGATAATCCGCTATCCTTCGCATCAGCGTTTCTGAAGAATGAATCTGAGTATAAAGTTGATTTTTCTTCTCTGAGAAAAAAAGTCGCTGTATCGAGCCCATCAAATGAGAAAGGGCAGTCTGAGGTTTATTATTTTGGGTCAAAATATAGCGAGGCCGAAATACTAACTCGCAATTATGAACTGAACTTTATTTCCCGTGTTGTAGAATATTACTCGCGGAGAGGTTTGAGCTTGATCTACTGTGCACACCGAGATGAAAGTGTCGAAAAGCTTGATTTAATTCGAGCCTTCGAGAATGTATGCGTTGTTTTGCCAGAACTGCCAGCAGAGCTTTTTATTTTAGAGCATCATGAAAATGTGGAAGAAATTGCGGCTGCGTACTCAAGTGTTATAAATAATTTACGTCTTATTTTTCCAGATAAACCAATTACTAGCTTTCGTTTGAATTTTGACGCAATCAATCCAGATAATAGAAGCAATATAGAAAATGTTTACAGGTATTTTGAGGCAGAAGGGATTTCTGTACTGCATGATTTTTGATGTCGCCCTATAAGTAACGGTAATAGAGGGGCAGGCACTTCTAAAATCACACGCATCCGTAAGTCCTATATTTCCGGCGTTGCGGGTTAATTATGCTTTTCTTGATGGGCAATGCGCGCTGGACATCTATCGGCAGTGCGAGCCAAACCGGCCAAACACTGATAGACACGCACCACTGCCCAAGGTAATCCTCTCGGGTCAG
>Ga0307964_1000938_pt1 | contig 12771 bp, 9 predicted proteins | sample OrgLakmetagen596_FD_201823 | JGI IMG/M metagenome (GOLD analysis project Ga0307964, IMG submission 201823) | Saline water microbial communities from Organic Lake, Antarctica - #596 | ecosystem: Environmental > Aquatic > Non-marine Saline and Alkaline > Saline | place: Antarctica: Organic Lake... | reverse complement strand
GAGAGCCCGGCGGCCATGTCGGTCTATCGCATGCTCAATTTTCTGGTCGACGCGGGCCTCGCCCATCGACTGGCGACAACAAACCAATTCATGGCCTGCGCGCACATTGCTTGTGATCATGTTCACCGGGTGCCGCAACTACTGATCTGTGACCAGTGTCACCATGCTGAAGAGATTGGATTGCGGTCAGACCTGATGGATCAATTGCAGCACAGCGCCGATGCCAGTGGTTTTCGTATCGGTTCATCGCCTCTTGAGATTCATGGCATTTGCCAGCGATGCAGCGAGTCAGTCCTGAACTGAGCCCCTGCGTTCGAGCTGCGCCTGGCCCGAAACCATCTTTGTATTCGTATACGTGGCCCTGGCCTGGAGTCTCACTATTAAACGCCTACCCCCACTCAATAGCCTGAAAAGTTTCGAATCAGCGGCGCGTCTCGGTAGTTTTCAGAAGGCCAGCCGGGAGCTGTTCGTGACCCCGTCGGCGGTCAGCCATCAGATCAAAACACTGGAAGAATTCCTGGAAGTGGACTTGTTCATCCGCCAGACCCGGCGTATCGAACTGACATCAGCTGGTAAAGACTATCTTGAGACGGTGCAAAAGGCGCTGCTGGACATAGAGCGGGCTACCCAGAGGCTGATGTCTGCGCACGGCTCCGGTGAACTGAACCTGTCAGTCGCTCCGGCATTCCTGCATCGCTGGCTATTGCCCCGTATCAGCCGGTTTTATAATACCCACCCCCACATCGAACTTGAACTATCAGCATCAATCGGCCTGATTGACTTCGCACACAGCGATACCGACATGGCTGTCTACTTTGGCGATGGCCAATGGGACGACGTAGAGAGCAATTTTTTAAAACGCTCAGCCCTGATTCCGGTGTGCACACCCAGCCTGATGAAAAACAAACCCATTCACCTGCCGGCGGACATCACCAAACACACACTGTTGCACGTCAGTAAACGTCCGGATGAATGGCGGGCCTGGTTCAATGCTGCCGGTATTGAATATCGGGAAACACGTAAGGGTATGTTTCTGTCCAGCGGGCTGCTCACCGCACAGGCGGCCGCGCGCGGCCTGGGGGTTGCTTTGACCGACATGAGTTTGATCAGCGAGGAAATTCAGTCGGGCCAACTGGTCGCGCCCCTGGACATCCCACTGGAGTTATCCAAATCCTTCTACCTGGTCTACCGCGAAAAACGTTCGTTAACACCGGCGATGCGTGCCTTTCAGGACTGGATTATGGCTGAGATGGCGGTCGACGCGCTCAATCCGGGCACGACTGACCCCCATTAGCAGGTTGTTGAAAAAGGCGTCCTGCCTTTTTCAGAACACGAACGTCCATGTCCCGGTAGCAGGCGGTAGACATTCTGCGAATTTCAACAGCCTGCTAAACCCCTCCAGCTCAGTCAGAGCGGCATCCCCTTTATCAATGCCCAACCGAATATACGATTTCACCATCTCGCAGCTCAGCGGCTATGGCGTCGCCGCTGCCAAAGTCGCCGCGCAACAGAGATTGAGCCAGGCTGTTTTCCAACTCGCGCTGAATGGCCCGTTTAAGCGGGCGGGCGCCATATACCGGGTCATAGCCAGCGGCACAAATTTTATCCATTACGGCCTCTGTCAGGTGCAATTTCATACCCTGATCGGCCAGGCGGGCTCGCAATGACGCAAGCTGGATGTCAGCGATACCGCGAATCTGGCTGCGCTGCAACGGATGAAACACCACCACTTCATCGACACGGTTAATAAATTCTGGCCGGAAATGCTGGCCGACGACTTCCATTACCGAGGCTTTCATGGCTTCGTAGTTTTCTTCACCCGCCAAAGTTTGAATAATGTCACTGCCGAGATTGGATGTCATAACGATCACCGTGTTGCGGAAGTCGACAGTACGACCCTGTCCATCCGTCAAACGGCCATCATCCAGTACTTGAAGCAGGATATTGAACACATCGCCATGTGCCTTCTCGACTTCATCGAGCAGAATCACCGAATAGGGGCGCCGCCGCACCGCTTCAGTCAGATAACCCCCTTCTTCATAACCGACATAACCCGGAGGGGCGCCAATCAGCCGTGCCACTGAATGCTTTTCCATAAATTCGGACATATCGATCCGGATCATGGCGTCTTGGGTGTCAAACAGGAATTCTGCCAGGGCCTTACACAACTCGGTTTTACCCACGCCAGTCGGACCAAGAAACAGGAAGGAACCGTTCGGCCGATCCGGATCCGACAGACCCGAACGCGAACGACGTATGGCATTGGACACCGCGACAAGCGCCTCCTGCTGGCCGACGACCCGACTGTGCAGATTGTCTTCCATGTGCAGCAGTTTATCGCGCTCGCCTTCCAGCATCTTATCGACCGGGATACCGGTCCAGCGGGAAATGACATTGGCGATGGTTTCGTCGGTAACCTTGTTATGCAGCAGCTGCATATCCATCATTTCAGCCTGACTGGCCATGTCGAGTTGCTTTTCCAGTTCCGGAATACGGCCATATTGCAATTCGGACATCCGGGCCAGATCGCCACTTCGACGGGCGGTTTCCAGTTCAATGCGGGTTTGCTCAAGGCGCTCCTTCACATGCTGGGTACCCTGGACAGCCGCCTTTTCGGTGTTCCAGATTTCCTCAAGATCGGCGTATTCACGCTCCAGCTGTTCGATGCTCAGATGCAGCTGTTTCAGCGTTTTACGCGTCAGCTTGTCTTCATCTTTTTTAAGTGCCTCGGCTTCAATTTTCAATTGAATGAGGCGACGTTCCATTTTGTCCATGATCTCGGGCTTGGAATCGATCTCCATCCGAATGCGGCTGGCCGCTTCGTCAATCAGGTCGATGGCCTTGTCCGGTAACTGCCGGTCGGTAATGTAGCGCTGCGACAGGCGAGTCGCGGCAATGATCGCCGAATCGGTAATGGTGACCCCGTGATGCACTTCATAGCGCTCTTTCAAGCCTCGCAAAATGGCGATACTGTCTTCTTCGTTCGGCTCACTCACCTGAATCTTCTGAAACCGACGTTCCAATGCACCGTCTTTTTCGATGTATTGGCGGTATTCGTTCAGTGTTGTGGCACCCACGCAATGCAGTTCACCCCGCGCCAGCGCCGGTTTTAACATATTCCCGGCATCCATCGCACCTTCACTTTTCCCGGCGCCGACCATGGTGTGCAGTTCGTCAATGAACAGGATAATCTGCCCTTCCTGCTTGGACAGCTCATTGAGCACGGCTTTTAACCGCTCTTCAAATTCGCCCCTGTATTTGGCTCCGGCTACCAAAGAACCCATATCAAGCGACAACACTCGCTTATTTTTCAGTGTTTCCGGTACTTCGCCATTAATGATTCGTTGTGCCAGTCCCTCGACAATGGCCGTTTTACCCACGCCCGGCTCGCCGATCAACACTGGATTGTTCTTCCGGCGCCGTTGCAAAACCTGGATGGTTCGGCGAATTTCATCATCCCGACCGATCACCGGATCAAGCTTGCCAGCCTCGGCCTGCTCAGTCAGATCAACCGTGTATTTTTTCAGCGCCTGGCGGCTGTCCTCTGCCTCCTGACTGTTGACGGTTTCCCCGCCTCGAACCTGGTCAATAGCTTGCTCAAGTCGCTCGGCCGTGGCACCCGCTTCACGCAACAAAGTGGCGATGCGGCTGCGATCTTGCGCCATTGCCAGGATGACAAGTTCGCTGGCTATATAGTCGTCCTGACGTTTCTGCGCCAGTTTATCGGCATAGTTCATGACCCGCCCCAGGTCATTGGACATATTTACTTCGCCGTCATGGTTCTGAATCCGGGGCAACCCTTCCAGGTAACTCGCCAGTCCGGCTTTCAGATGAGCTACATTAACGCCCGCATTTTGCAGCAGCGGTGCTATAGCAGAGCCTTTCTGGTCAAGCAAAGCCGTCAGCAGATGCGCCGGTTCAATAAAATTATGATCTCTGCCCAGGGCGACGGACTGGGCATCGGAGAGAGCGACTTGCAATTTACTGGTCAGTCGGTCGATACGCATGAGGTGTCCTCATAAATTTGTTTGGTTATGGTCAAGGTAGGGGCTAAGCAATCAATAACAAGCGCTTGAAATATGAACAGTTGACCAGGGTCAGTTTTCTGAGGAATTTTTGGTCGCCAAAAAAAGAATTCGGCTGGAATATAGGTTCAGCGATCCTGCTCAGTGCCATTTCATGCTGATCGCCAGATCAGATTAACCATGCGTCCGGTAGCACCGTCGCGCCGGTAAGAGAAATAGTGCTCAGCATCGCTGAAGGTACATAACTGACTTCGATAAATGGCGGGCACACCAGCCTGTTGCAGCCAGAACTCGGCCAGTTGCGGCAAATCGGCCAGCCATTTCCCGGGAGAACCCGCGGCCTTGAAACAACGCGCGGCGCCAGGCCAGTCAGCAAAGGCTTCAACCACGTCCATGCCGACCTCGAATGCCTGAGGGCCAATAGCGGGCCCGAGGCCACAACGCACCCTGCCCGGATCTGAAAATTGCTTCAGTGTTTCTGCGAGAACCCCCGCTGCCAGGCCGCGCCAGCCACCATGGGCAATGGCAACCTGAGCACCGTCATCCTGCCAGAAAAACACCGGCAGACAGTCGGCGGTCATGACCGCCGCTGCGATGCCTGGTTGAGAAACTGTGGCGGCGTCGGCTTTGGCTCCATCGGCCACTGTTTCAACCGCAACAACCCGATTACCGTGTATCTGGGATAACCAGCGTATCTGCTCACAGCCAGTCAGTCCGGCGATCAGACCGGCGCGGTTGGCATCCACGGCTGCAGCAGAATCGCCGACATGGTGAGCCTGATTATTGCTCTCAAAGGGTGCTTGACTGTGACCACCCAGACGGGTTGTCCAGCCCAGTTTAACGGCTTCAGGCAGCGGCCACACGGGCCTTGCTAGGGTCATAACCGGTCGTCATCCACCTCACCTTCGTGGTCGGCCTCGAGCAGCGCCAGCAGGTCGATCATGTCGTCCGGTAGTTCTGCCTGCCAGGCCATTCGCTCGCCAGTACGAGGGTGTATCAATTCAAGTTGAGCTGCATGCAAAGCCTGGCGCTCAAAATGGCGCAAGGCGTCGGATACAGCGCGTGTTACGCCTTTGGGCAAGCGTTTGCGACCGGCATAGACCGGATCACCGACCAAAGGGTAGCCGATATGTGCCATGTGCACCCGAATCTGGTGGGTGCGACCCGTTTCCAGCTTGCACCGGATAAAGGTGTGGTTTTGAAACCGGTCAGTCACGCGATAGTGTGTTGTCGCCGGTTTACCCGTCGGGGTAACCGCCATTTTGGTGCGGGCGGTCGCATGACGACCAATAGGTTCATCAACCCGGCCACCGCCGGTCATAATGCCAGTGACCAGTGCCTGATACTCACGACCCATACTGCGATCCTGTAGCTGGCCAACCAGACTGGTGTGCGCCGTCAGTGTCCGCGCTACCACCATCAGACCCGTCGTATCCTTATCAATTCGATGCACAATGCCCGCACGCGGAACCGACTTCAGCTCCGGGAAACGGTACAACAAACCATTGAGCATGGTGCCGCTGGGCGTGCCTGCCCCCGGGTGCACAACCAAACCAGTCGGTTTGTTGATAATGATGATGTCGTCGTCCTCAAACACCACGTTCAATTCAATCGGCTCGGCGCCCCAGCGCTCTTCTCCGACCAATAGTGCCTTCAGTGTGAGCGTTTCACCGCCAATCAGCTTGTCGCGGGGTTTGCGAACCTGATCATTTACCCGGACTTGACCTTCTTTGATCCATTGCTGAATCCGCGAGCGTGAATGCTCGCTGAACAGGCTGGCTGCGATCTGATCGAAGCGCTTTTGGCCCATCTCAAGCGGCACTTTTTTGCTGTCTTCCAGCAGTTGAGGAGAATCGGTCATTGGAGCCCTTGCATGCCTGTGGTTACAATAGCGACCTATTGTACTTCAAGGGCCGGACCCAACGCATGTTTCTCCGTCAAACTTCGACATTCAATTGGCCAACGCTGGCAACGATACTCCTGCTCACTTTGACTCTGGGGGGATGCAGCCTGTTTCAAAACGCCAATCAGGAATCCGAGCAAGCGCTCTATGAGCAGGCATCCCGTCATCTGGAAAACCGCAACTACACCCTGGCGATTGATACACTGGAACAACTGGAAGATCGGTTTCCATTTGGGCGCTATGCCAAACAACTGCAGCTTGACCTGATGTTTGCGCGCTATATGAGCAATGACCATGCCCAGGCTCTGCTCGATGCAGACCGATTCACCCGACTGAACCCGGATCATCCCAGCGTTGACTACGCCTGGTATTTGCGAGGTATGAGCTACTACCGGTTGTATGAACAAAACTCTGGCATTACCGGACGCGGTGATCTGGCACAACGGTCGCAAGCTCAGGGTCAAAGTGCTTTTGACGCACTCAGCCGCTACACCCAGCGCTTTCCGGACAGTGGCTATCGCGAGGACGCCCTGGATACGATGATCATCCTCAAGGATTCGCTGGCGCGGCATGAGCTTATTGTTGCCGACTACTACATGCGCCGTGATGCCTGGGTAGCCGCGGCCGAACGGGCACAGGTAGTGCGACAGCATTATCCGGGCGTCAGTGCACAGGCCGATGCACTGGTGGTTCTGATTGAATCCTATAACCAACTGGGCCTGGCGCAGGACCGCGAGATTGCACTGGCAACGTTACAGCGCGACCATCCGGGGCATGCCACGCTGGCAGAGGGAGAGTATCAGTCGCCCTTCCTGCAGCAAGACCGCTGGTGGCTGAAGATCCTGACATTGGGCTGGCTGAGTTGAATCAGCCCGGAGACAGCCAGACCCGCCTCAGCTCACTATAATAATCTGGTCAGCCCGGACCCCTCGATTCTGTTCCAACCTGGTACCGGGGTTGTTTATCGGCCAGGTTTCCAGCCATGTGTCAGCGGGTAGCGACGATCGGTGCCAAATCCGCGCCGGGTAACCCGCACACCCTCTGGTGCCTGCTGTCGCTTGTATTCGTTGCGGTCTATCAGCCGAATGATCCGCTCGGCCACAACCGCGTCAAAACCTGCTTCGACCAGCGTATCCAGACTTTCATCGCGCTCGACGTAACGCTCAATAATCGCATCGAGAATGTCATAGGACGGCAGGCTGTCTTCGTCTTTCTGGTCCGGTGCCAGCTCGGCAGAAGGCGGCCGGGTAATGACTCGCTCGGGAATCACACGGCCCTGCTGGTTACGCCACTGGGCCAGTTTATAGACCCAGGTCTTGGGAACGTCTTTCAGCGCGTTGAAGCCACCGCACATGTCACCGTAGAGGGTGGCATAACCGACCGCCATTTCGCTCTTGTTACCCGTTGTCAGGACCATTGAACCCAGCTTATTGGACAGGGCCATCAGAAACAGGCCGCGCATGCGTGACTGCATATTTTCTTCAGTGGTATCTATCGGGCGATGTTCAAACAGAGGGCTGACTGAATCCAAAGCGGCTTGATAGGCGGTGCCAATGGGCAACACGTCATAACGGATACCCAGCAAGTCGGCCTCAGCCCTGGCGTCTTCAAGGCTCATTTCTGCAGTGTAAGTGTAGGGCATCATCACCGCATGCACCCGATCTTTACCCAGGGCATCGACAGCGATGGCTGCACTCAACGCCGAGTCAATGCCGCCGGACAACCCCAGCACAACCCCGGGAAAGCCATTGCGATTAACGTAATCCGCCAGGCCCATCACCAGTGCTTTATAAAGGGCCTCCCCGGTAGCCAGAACTGGCGCTTTCGATGGTTCCGCCACCCGCCACCCAGTTGAGGTACGATGCAGATCAACACAGGTCAGTGCCGACTCGAACTCGGGCAGTGTCAGGGCGATCTCGCCATCACTCTGGGCAATGAACGAGCCGCCATCAAATACCAGTTCGTCCTGCCCGCCAAGATGATTAACGTACAGAGTCATGGCATTAAAGGCTTTGCAGACGCGGGCAACCTGCGCATGGCGCTCCGGAAGGCGACCGATATGATACGGGCTGCCATTGATGTTGATGTTGATCTCGGCGCCTGCCTCGGCGGCTCGTCGCGCCGGGCCGTCGTACCAGATATCCTCACAGATGGTGAGTGCTAGTCGCGCACCCTTATAATCAAACACACAGGATTCAGACCCTTTGGTGAAATAACGTTTTTCGTCAAACACCTGATAGTTCGGCAGATGCTGTTTACGGTAATCGGCAATGACCTCACCCCGATCGATCAGCATCGCTTTGTTGTACAAGGCACCCTGCTCTCGCTCGGGGTACCCGACAACCATACCGATCGGCAGTGCCGCTGCTTTAAGTTGGTCTATGGCATCACCGATGCGCAAACCAAGACTCGGGCGCAGCAACAGGTCTTCCGGGGGGTAACCGACCAGCGTCAGTTCCGGGAAGACCACCAGATCGGCCCCCATTGCAATGGCTTCCTGGGCCAGCGCCAGCACTTTTCGAGTGTTGCCGGGAATGTCACCAACAGGAAATCGATCCTGAACCAGGGCCACACGCAACGTCATTACCTTCTCCCACTCTATCAACAGACCGCTATTGTCCGGTTTTCCCCGAAGCAGAACAAGCCATGCCGCTTGCCGGTGAACAGGAGTGTTGTCATGCCATCGTCAAGGGTGTTTATACTGAGCACACCAAACAGACCCTTCACCTGACGGGTCATTGCGACAGGGAATGCAACCGACCATGATATCCTCGCCCCAGTACCCAAGCTATCGGCGCCAGCAGATCCTGTTTTACTATGGTATCTATCGGCTGATGCTGGGCAGTGCCCTCGCCGTGCTGGCGCTGTTACCGCTGGAAACCATGATGGCTTTGCCCCATCTAAGCGCAGATTCCTTTTTCTATGCAACTCTGTCGTATGTGATCATTTGCATCATTGGTTTGATTGTTACCGTTCGGGACCAGATGGGCAGCACATCGACCCTGGTATTGCTATTGACCGACGTTTTGCTGCAATCGCTGATTCTGAACTACCTGGGCGGCGTCGGCACCGGTTTTGGCAACCTGATGATCGTCAGTGTCGCGATTGGCAGCCTGTTGCTACCCTTGCGGCAAAGCCTATTGGTCGCAGCGATGGCAGCCTCAGGTGCCGTTTATACTGAAATGCTGTCGGTCAATACGCTGAAGGAGGACAACCTGTTGCAGGCGGCCTTGTTAGGCGTCGCCTTCTTTGCCGTTACGCTGCTGTTGCAATATTTAACCTCACGAGTGCGTTCAACCGAGCAGCTGGCCCGAGCCCAGGCAGATACCATTCTAGACTTGCGCCAACTGAACGAACTCATCGTACAACGCATGCGCACCGGCATCATTGTGACCACCTGGGAAGGGGCCATTCGGCTGATGAACGACGCAGCCAAAGACTTGCTCGGCACAACTGAGAAACGCGCCTTCTGGCTATCCCAACCCGTGCAGCGACGATTGGAAGCCTGGCAGGCAGAGCCCACTGAACGCACCGAGCCATTGCAAATGGACAAAGACCACCCGCTGGTGCAACTGAATTTTGCCCCGCTGCAGAACACCCCTCAATGCGACCTGATCATCTTTGTCGAAGACACTGGCAAGGTCCAGCAACAGGCTCAGCATCTAAAACTTGCCTCTCTGGGTCGGCTTACTGCCTCCATTGCTCACGAAATTCGCAACCCATTGGGGGCAATCAGCCATGCCTCACAACTACTGGCAGAAAACCCTGCCCTGAACGAGGGCGATCAGCGGCTACTAAGCATCGTTCGCAGTCACAGCAATCGCATCAACATCATTATCAGCAATATTCTGGATATGTCGCGCCAACAAAACCTTCAGCTCGAACCGGTAAGTTTGCGAGACTTTATCGAAGATTGTCTCGATGAGTATCGCCAGGGCCACGTTAAGTCGGATGATGTTCAGATCAAGGGCGAACCAGACATTCAGGTACGAATTGACCCCAAGCGCATGATGCAGGTGGTGATTAATCTGGTCGATAACGGGCTGCGCTACAGTGAACTCAGAACCGGTTCACGGAAAGTCCTAATACACATTGGTAAACTTGCAGACACCGAGCAACCGTTTATGGATATCAGAGATTTTGGTCCAGGCATCTCCGAGGATCAGGCTAAACACTTATTCGAACCGTTCTATACCACCGAAGCCAGCGGAACCGGACTTGGGTTATACATTGCCAAGGAACTATCCGAAGCCAACCGTGCACGGCTGTTCTACACCGGCAATGAAAACGGCGCCTGCTTTCGAATCCTATTCGCACACGCTGCTGTACAGGAGTAAACACCACTATGGCCGATCAACGTGTCCTGATTGTCGATGACGAGCCCGACATTCGTGAGCTGCTTGAACTGACCCTGATGCGTATGGGGCTCGATACCTTCAGCGTGCCGGACCTGAAGTCTGCGATTCAACAGATCGATAAGCACGCCTATGACCTGTGCCTGACCGACATGCGGCTGCCCGATGGCAACGGCCTTGAACTGGTCAAATACATTCAGCGCAGGCGTCCGTATACACCCGTCGCTATGATTACCGCCTACGGCAACATGGAACTGGCCATCGACTCTCTGAAGGCCGGCGCCTTTGATTTTGTCTCCAAACCGCTGGAAATAGACCGCCTCAGAGCACTGGTCAACCAGGCTCTGAAAATCGGCAATACGGCGAATCAGGCATTACCGGGCAGCACTGTGTCTACCATGGTCGGTGAATCGGAAGTCATGATCCAATTGCAGGGCAAAATTCGAAAACTGGCGCGCAGTCAGGCGCCGGTATTTATTCAGGGCGAATCGGGAACCGGCAAAGAACTGGTCGCCCGTCAGATCCATGCTATGGGGCCGCGCGCTGAAGGCCCTTTCATACCGGTCAACTGTGGCGCTATTCCCAGCGAATTAATGGAAAGCGAATTTTTCGGGCATAAAAAAGGCGCCTTTACCGGAGCCACGGAAGACAAAGCCGGTTTCTTCCAGACGGCACACAACGGCACGTTGTTTCTGGATGAAGTGGCCGACTTACCGCTGGCCATGCAAGTTAAACTGCTGCGTTCAATACAGGAGAAAAAAGTCCGCGCTGTTGGTAACCAGTTGGAAGTCGACGTTGACGTACGGATTCTCAGCGCAACGCATAAAAATCTCGACGCCCTGGTCGCTACCGGCGAGTTTCGTCAGGACCTTTTCTATCGGATCAACGTCATTAACCTACTGGTACCTGCACTGCGAGAACGCACCGGCGATATCCCACTGCTCTGCCAGCGAATCTTGGTTCGCATTGCTGAATCCTATGAGCTTGCACCGGCGCGTCTGGATAAAGCGGCCGAGCAAGCGCTGATGAACTATGCCTTCCCGGGCAACGTCCGTGAGCTGGAGAATATTCTGGAGCGCGCCTACACCCTGTGCGAAGACGACCGAATTGGCTTGAGCGACCTGCAACTGGATAACACCCCAGCAGCCGGCCTTTCGGCATCAGATAACGGCCACGGCAACGACGAACGCTATGTACGACCGAGCGATATGAATCTCGAAGACTATTTACTGGAAGTCGAACGGGAAGTGGTCGAGCAGGCGTTGGAAGAGACGCGCTGGAACCGGACAGCGGCGGCGAAAAGGCTGGGCATTACCTTCCGGGCACTGCGCTATCGGTTGAAAAAGCTGGGGCTGGATTAGTTAAGCCCCAATTAGCTATTTACCAACAAATATCCGGGTCATTCAATGTACCAACCGAATTAAATGAACGCTTCCTGCCCACCTGATCGATAACAAAATGAGCACAATCAGTATCAGTTAACTGTGCGCTTTGGACGGTAACTGCCATGACGAAACATCTCGGCTGACCACAGCTTAGATCGATGGCTGTAATGCCAGATGGGCCCGGGGTAGGGACGGCCGCAGCTGAAACATTGGTCGCAACGGTCAAATCATAATATCCACTTTCAGATTCATTACCACCCAGTTTGCTAACACTGTCAGTGTAGTCACCTGTCCTTGTCATTTGCCGCTCCTGGAAATTAGCTGCTGACGTCAAATGCACAATACCATCTGATCTACGCGACTCTTTCAAATAATCGATATATGAGGGAAAAGCAAAAGCTGAAATGATAGCGATCAATGAAACCACTATCATCAGCTCTATCAATGTAAAGCCTGATGTGTCTGACCGCATCGCTAATTTCATAACCTATTCCACCCTTTCAGCAACCACTATCAAAAAAATCCGGAACAAGCGAACTTACTGGCATACTCTAACTCCATGGTTAACCTAACATCCCGTGGAGAATACAACCTGACTTTTAGCAGGTTGTTGAAAAAAGGCCTCCTGCCTTTTCCAAAACACAAAATCAACGACTGACCAGTCGCTTGTTAAAGTAGGCCAACTTAACCGACAAAGACCTGATTCCAGACCTTCCTTGCCTGGAATCAGCATCTTAGAACTGACTAACACCTTGATATCGCCGTCAAAACAATATTTCCAACTCACGCCAACTTTGGCGACCAAGGCCAGATAGTTGTGGTGGGTTTACTTGGATACAGACCATTTCGCCGGTACTGGACTGCACAAACACGCAGTTACCGCCCCCATTAGAATCTGGAAACACGAAGTTCCCGGTATCCAGGTCGCCCAGCGTTTCCAACTCGCCAACATCATCCCCGATCAGCGTAATATTTGTTGTCGTCTCGAATACCGTACCACCAGAGAACTCCCCAACACCAGCATCGACCGAGGCTGCGACCTCTTCTACTAACGTCGACGGATCACCTGCTGTTGACCCCAGAGGGTCGTATGGCAATGCGGT
>Ga0307964_1000928_pt1 | contig 12871 bp, 11 predicted proteins | sample OrgLakmetagen596_FD_201823 | JGI IMG/M metagenome (GOLD analysis project Ga0307964, IMG submission 201823) | Saline water microbial communities from Organic Lake, Antarctica - #596 | ecosystem: Environmental > Aquatic > Non-marine Saline and Alkaline > Saline | place: Antarctica: Organic Lake... | reverse complement strand
TCATGGCCTATATGACGGCCGAAATTGCGCTGGAAGCGGCCATGTCCTGGGCGAAACAGCGTGAGGCGTTTGGCCGGTCCATCGCTGGTTTCCAGGTCACCCGTCACAAACTGGTGGATATGGCCACCCAGGTGGAGGTGGCGCGGGAATACACCTACCGCTGCGCCGCGCTGATGCAGGCGGGCAAGAATCCGATCAAACAGGTGGCCATGGCGAAGAACTTTGCGGTGGAGGTGTGCGAAAAGGTCACCCGCGAAGCCGTCCAGATTCACGGCGGCATGGGGTATATGCGGGAATCGGTCGTCGAACGCTTATACCGGGACGGAAAGATCCTGTCTATTGGCGGCGGCACGGATGAAATCATGAAGGAACTCATCGCCAAACAGATGCAGCTTTAGCGACTCTCCTATCGCTTAGCATCCAGCATGCCGTAAGGCCGCTCCTTCACGCCCTTGAGCAGGCCCACGATGACGTCTGTGCCGCTCATGGGTGCCATCTCGGGATAGTCCTTCATCTCAATGGCGCCTTCGATTTCCAGGTGGGCATGGCGGAAGCTGTCCACTTTGGTGTCTGTGGCCACCCAGCGGAACTCTCGCTCGGTCTCGCTGTATTTGCCGTCGCTGACAAACAGCCGGCCCTTCCGACCCGCCACTTTCATGCTACTAGAGGCCAGAAAGGCCATCAGGCCGCTGTTGCGGCTGAGCTCTTCTTTCAGGGCGGATTCGCTGTGGAAGGTGCCGCCCATCAGAACAAAACGGGAGCGCTTGCCGTTGTAGAATTTCATGCTGTACCCCTCGCGCTCCGGGGTCAGGGTGTTCACCACCACGAATTCCTGATCCAGGCACACGCCCGCCTTTTTATGGGGCCATGGATGGTACTGAACATGGCCGGCCCGCTCCTGAATCCCGGCCAGACGCTCGCGGAAGATGGCTTTGTAGTCGGATTCATCACGGCTAATATTGCCATGCACCCCCTGCCCCTGGATGGCGATGGCCTGCTCAACCTCGGGGAAGTCTTTCAGGAAGAAGGTTTCGAACTTATGCCATTCAGTGGGATCTTCACGCATACCGGGAATCTTCCTCCGGTCTGCATAATAGACCAACGTCTTAAGGCTTCCCTCCAGGCTCTCATGCACATAACCGGTTTCCACAATCTCCTTCTGGCGCTCGGCCTCCACTCGCGCCCGCCATTCCTCAACCCGTCGGTCACCATAGTAGACGGTGTCGTGAACCTGGTCTTCAGGTGGGTAGATCCTAAGTTTAATTTGCTCGTCGCTGTACCCACTACGAATCAGTTTCATGTCCGCCGGCAGTTCCAGCTGATAGCGGCCCGCACAGTGTTCCGTAAATTCGAATTCCGGTGCTTCTGCCTCATTGACGTCCGTTTTGTTCATGGCCATTCCTTGTGTTGTCTGTGTCAGTAAACCCAGCCCCATCAGGGCCGCCCAACACAGACCAGTCATCCCTGCCATACCGCCTCTCTCCTATCGCTTAGCATCCAGCATGCCGTAAGGCCGTTCCTGCACGCCCTTGAGCAGACCCACGATTACGTCCGTGCCGCTCATGGGTGCCATCTCGGGATAGTCCTTCATCTCAATGGCGCCTTCGATTTCCAGGTGGGCATGGCGGAAGCTGTCCACTTTGGTGTCTGTGGCCACCCACCGGAACTCCCGTTCGGTCTCGCTGTATTTGCCGTCGCTGATAAACAGCCGGCCCTTCCGACCCGCCACTTTCATGCTACTAGAGGCCAGAAAGGCCATCAGGCCGCTGTTACGGCTGAGCTCTTCTTTCAGGGCGGATTCGCTGTGGAAGGTGCCCCCCATCAGAACAAAACGGGAGCGCTTGCCGTTGTAGTACTCCATGGCATACCCCTCCCGTTCCGGGGTCAGGGTGTTCACCACCACGAATTCCTGGTCCAGGCACACGCCTGCCTTTTTGTGGGGCCAGGGATGATATTCCACTTGATTGGCCCGCTCCTGCATCTTTGCAAGACGTTCGCGGAAGATGGCTTTGTAGTTGGGTTCGTCACGATGAATAGTTCCATGCACCTCTTGCCCATCTATCGCAATAGCTCGATCCGCTTGCGGAAAATCCCGAAGCATAAAGGTCTTAAAGCTGTGCCACTCGTCAGGGTCTTTATTCGCACCGGGCATCGTTCGATAATCTGCGTAGTAAACCAGCGTCTTGAGGCTACCCTCCAGACTCTCGTGCACATAACCTGTTTCCACAATCTCCTTCTGCCGCTGGACTTCCACCCGAGCCCGCCATTCCTCAACGCGCTGCTCACCCCGGTAAGCGGTGTCGTGAACCTGCTCCTCGGGCGGGTACACCGAGGTCATGATCAGCTCATCGTTGTATCCACTGTCGATCAGTGTCATGTCTGACGGCAGCTCCAGCTGATAGCGGCCCGCGCAGTGTTCCGTAAATTCGAATTCCGGTACCTCTGCCTCATTGACGTCCGTTTTGTTCATGGCCATTCCCTGTGTTGTCTGTGTCAGTAATATCGAAACTATCCAACACAGACCAGCCGTCCTTGCACGCCCTTTTTGAACTCCCATACACAATCTGCCCGCCTCATTAATTCTCCGTCTTTTAAAAGCTTCGAGGCCATAGGTTCAGCCAATACGATACCCCAGCCATCCACCAGCAACGGAGCCTGCCAGCGCTAATATCGGAAGCGTAAAGACTACGGCATTCATACTACCGCCAAAAAAATCGCCAGAGCTACTCGCAAAAAACAAGCTATTAAATGTTGAAGTCACCGCTGGGGACAGTCCAATCATAAAACCCACTACAGCTCCGACAAAAAAGCCGATAACAATCCCTGCTAAAATTTTAATGCCTTTAATCAAAGCCAGCTCTCCTCTGTACTGAGCGGTTTTAGGCCTTCTAGCCTATCGTTTGGCATCCAGCATGCCATAGGGCCGCTCCTTCACGCCTTTGAGTAAGCCCACGATGACGTCTGTGCCTTTCATCGGTGCCATCTCGGGATAGTCCTTCATCTCAATGGCGCCTTCGATTTCCAGGTGGGCATGGCGGAAGCTGTCCACTTTGGTGTCTGTGGCCACCCAGCGGAACTCTCGCTCGGTCTCGCTGTATTTGCCGTCGCTGACAAACAGCCGGCCCTTCCGACCCGCCACTTTCATGCTACTAGAGGCCAGAAAGGCCATCAGGCCGCTGTTACGGCTGAGCTCTTCTTTCAGGGCGGATTCGCTGTGGAAGGTGCCCCCCATCAAAACAAAACGGGAACGCTTACCGTTGTAGAATTTCATGCTGTATCCCTCCCGCTCCGGGGTCAGGGTGTTCACTACCACGAATTCCCGGTCCAGGCACACGCCTGCCTTCTTGTGGGGCCATGGATGGTACTCAACATGGCCGGCCCGCTCCTGAATCCCTGCCAGGCGTTCGCGGAAGATGGCTTTGTAGTCCGTCTCAGTCCGCTGCACCACACCAAGCGACCCTTGCCCTTGGATGGCGATGGCCTGCTCAACCTCCGGGAAGTCTTTCAGGAAGAAGGTTTCGAAGATATGCGCTGTATCAGGATCCTCACTCAGATAAGGGAGTTTTCTCCAGTCCGCATAATAAACCAACGTCTTGAGGCTGCCCTCCAGATTCTGGTGCACATAATACGTCTCAACTTTTTCTTTTAGCCGCTCTGCCTCCACCCGCACCCGCCATTCCTCAACACGCTGCTCTCCCCGATAAGCTGTGTCGTGAACCTGTTCTTCAGGCGGGTAGATCCTAAGTTTAATTTGCTCGTCGCTGTACCCACTACGAATCAGTTTCATGTCTGCCGGCAGCTCCAGCTGGTAGCGGCCCGCACAGTGTTCCGTAAATTCGAATTCCGGTGCTTCTGCCTCATTGACATCCGTTTTGCTCATGGCCATTCCTTGTGTTGTCTGTGTCAGTAAACCCAGCCCCATCAGGGCCGCCCAACACAGACCAGTCATCCCTGCCATACCGCCTCTCTCCTATCGCTTAGCATCCAGCATACCGTAAGGCCGTTCCTGCACGCCCTTGAGCAGGCCCACGATGACGTCTGTGCCGCTCATGGGTGCCATCTCAGGATAGTCCTTCATCTCAATGGCGCCTTCAATTACAAAGTGGCCGTTATGAAAGCTGTTCACTTTGCTATCGGTGGCCACCCAGCGGAACTCCCGTTCGGTTTCGCTGTATTTGCCGTCACTGATGAACAGCCGGCCCTTGCGCCCTGCGACCTTCATGCTACTGGAGGCCAGGAAGGCCAACATACCGCTGGCTTCGCTCAGCACATCTTTGAGTCTCCCTTCGCTCGTGTAGGTGCCACCCATCAGAGTAAATTCGGAGCGTTTGCCGTTATAGAAAGACATACTGTAACCCTCCCGCTCCGGTGCCAGGGTGTTCACCACCACGAATTCCTGATCCAGGCACACGCCCGCCTTTTTATGGGGCCATGGATGGTACTCAACATGGCCGGCCCGCTCCTGAATCCCGGCCAGGCGTTCGCGGAAGATGGCTTTGTAGTCCGTCTCATCTCTCTGTACAACACTCAAGAAGTCAGAGCCTTGAACGGCAATAGCTTTTTCCACCGCAGAAAAGTCTTTCAGGAAGTGCGCTTTAAAAACATGATTTGCCGTTGGGTCTTCACTCAAACCTGGGATTTTCCGATAATCGACGTAGTAAACTACTGTTTTGAGTTCTCCATCCAAAGACTCATGCAGGTAATGGGTACTCACAGGCTCTTTCTCGCGCAAGACATCCACCCGGGCCCGCCATTCCTCAACACGCTGCTCGCCACGGTAGGCGGTGTCGTGGACCTGTTCTTCCGGCGGATACACCGAGGTCATGATCAGTTCATCGTTGTATCCACTGCGAATCAGTTTCATATCCGTCGGCAGCTCCAGCTGGTAGCGGCCCGCACAGTGTTCCGTAAATTCGAATTCCGGTGCTTCTGCCTCATTGACATCCGTTTTGCTCATGGCCATTCCTTGTGTTGTCTGTGTCAGTAATAGCAGCCCTACCAGGGCCGCCCAACACAGACCAGTCATCCCTGCCATACCGCCTCTCTCCTATCGCTTAGCATCCAGCATGCCGTAAGGCCGTTCCTGCACGCCCTTGAGCAGACCCACGATTACGTCCGTGCCGCTCATGGGTGCCATCTCGGGATAGTCCTTCATCTCAATGGCGCCTTCGATTTCCAGGTGGGCATGGCGGAAGCTGTCCACTTTGGTGTCTGTGGCCACCCAGCGGAACTCTCGCTCGGTCTCGCTGTATTTGCCGTCGCTGACAAACAGCCGGCCCTTCCGACCCGCCACTTTCATGCTACTAGAGGCCAGAAAGGCCATCAGGCCGCTGTTACGGCTGAGCTCTTCTTTCAGGGCGGATTCGCTGTGGAAGGTGCCCCCCATCAAAACAAAACGGGAACGCTTACCGTTGTAGAATTTCATGCTGTATCCCTCCCGCTCCGGGGTCAGGGTGTTCACTACCACGAATTCCCGGTCCAGGCACACGCCTGCCTTCTTGTGGGGCCATGGATGGTACTCAACATGGCCGGCCCGCTCCTGAATCCCTGCCAGGCGTTCGCGGAAGATGGCTTTGTAGTCCGTCTCAGTCCGCTGCACCACACCAAGCGACCCTTGCCCTTGGATGGCGATGGCCTGCTCAACCTCCGGGAAGTCTTTCAGGAAGAAGGTTTCGAACTTATGCGCTGCATTAGGATCCTCACTCAGATAAGGGAGTTTTCTCCGATCCGCATAATAAACCAACGTCTTGAGGCTGCCCTCCAAGCTCTCATGCACATAACCCGTTTCCACAATCTCCTTCTGGCGCTCTGCCTCCACCCGGGCCCGCCATTCCTCCACCCGCTGCTCGCCTCGGTAAGCTGTGTCGTGGACCTGTTCCTCAGGCGGGTACACCGAGGTCATGATCAGCTCATCGTTGTATCCACTGTCAATCAGTTTCATGTCCGCCGGCAGCTCTAGCTGATAGCGGCCCGCGCAGTGTTCCGTAAATTCGAATTCCGGTGCTTCTGCCTCATTGACATCCGTTTTGCTCATGGCCATTCCTTGTGTTGTCTGTGTCAGTAATAGCAGCCCTACCAGGGCCGCCCAACACAGACCAGTCATCCCTGCCATACCGCCTCTCTCCTATCGCTTAGCATCCAGCATGCCGTAAGGCCGTTCCTGCACGCCCTTGAGCAGACCCACGATTACGTCCGTGCCGCTCATGGGTGCCATCTCGGGATAGTCCTTCATCTCAATGGCGCCTTCGATTTCCAGGTGGGCATGGCGGAAGCTGTCCACTTTGGTGTCTGTGGCCACCCAGCGGAACTCTCGCTCGGTCTCGCTGTATTTGCCGTCGCTGACAAACAGCCGGCCCTTCCGACCCGCCACTTTCATGCTACTAGAGGCCAGAAAGGCCATCAGGCCGCTGTTGCGGCTGAGCTCTTCTTTCAGGGCGGATTCGCTGTGGAAGGTGCCGCCCATCAGAACAAAACGGGAGCGCTTGCCGTTGTAGTACTCCATGGCATACCCCTCCCGCTCCGGGGTCAGGGTGTTCACTACCACGAATTCCCGATTCAGACACACGCCGGCCTTCTTGTGGGGCCAGGGGTGGTACTCAACATCCTCCGCCCGCTCTTGCATCCGGGCCAGGCGCTCCCGGTAGATCGCTTTATAATCCGTCTCATCTCTCTGTACAACACTCAAGAAGTCAGAGCCTTGAACGGCAATAGCTTTTTCCACCGCAGAAAAGTCTTTCAGGAAGTGCGCTTTAAAAACATGATTTGCCGTTGGGTCTTCACTCAAACCTGGGATTTTCCGATAATCGACGTAGTAAACTACTGTTTTGAGTTCTCCATCCAAAGACTCATGCAGGTAATGGGTACTCACAGGCTCTTTCTCGCGCAAGACATCCACCCGGGCCCGCCATTCCTCAACACGCTGCTCTCCCCGATAAGCTGTGTCGTGAACCTGTTCTTCCGGCGGGTACACCGAGGTCATGATCAGCTCATCATTGTATCCACTGTCGATCAGTGTCATGTCCGCCGGTAGCTCTAGCTGATAGCGGCCCGCGCAGTGTTCCGTAAATTCGAATTCCGGTACCTCTGCCTCATTGACGTCCGTTTTGTTCATGGCCATTCCTTGTGTTGTCTGTGTCAGTAATAGCAGCCCTGCCAGGGCGTTGCGGATAACCGGTGTCATTCAGCCTCCCAGTTTGTTGTGAATGTCGGGCAGCAGCGTTTGCAGTTCGCCCACCACGAGATCTCGTACGTCCGGGCAGTTGAAAAACGTTTGGTGTTCCTCTGTGGCGGGTAGCGGCAGGCGCTTCAGCCCGCCTGCCGCCGAGGGGTGATCACCAGCGCCCGCATGGACGGTGCCATCTCCCGGGGCGCTTTCCGGTTGCAGTTTATATTTAGCGATATTAGCCCGGGGAGGCGGCGGTGGATGGTACTCGTGGGGTGCCTGTTGCACCCAGGCGTCGAAGGCAGCATCGTGCCGTTGCTTCTCTTCCGGCCCGTACAGACTCACCGTACCGTCGCCGAAAAATACGGCATGATTCTCATCGCGGTACACCTGCCATTCATCGCGACTGCCGTCGGAGACTTCCTCGCCCTTCCAAACGCAACGATCGAAAGAGAGGTCGTTCTCATTGTTGCTGTAGACGAGTGTGGTGGTGTTGTGGAAGTTGTCTGCGAGAGCTTCGTGGAAAAGAGAAATATTGCCCAAACGGATTTTCATCGCAGTCTCATGTCCATCAAAGTCACCAGACTCCAATGACTTTGTACTTAGCTCTGGCGCCAACAGCTCCGGCTGAATCATTCGGTACCACACATCGAACCGGGAATAGAAATCGAACACGCCCTCGCCCTGCCCGATATCCACCAAGTCCGGATCTTGCTCGCCGGTTTTGAGGTGCAGCCAATCCGGCTGATTGTCTGCCGTGCGGTATAGCTGGTTCGGAAGCAGTTCCAGCCCGCCCTGACAGAAGCCGAGAATGGCCGTAACATCGGCTGCGTTCTTGCCCAGAATAAACTTCGGCACCCCGGATTCGCCTGCCCGAAACTTCTTGTAGGTAGCCGGGCTGCCGTGGGTGGGCATGGCTCCGTGAATAACGGCTTCCACCTCGCCCTCAAGGCCAGACAGGGCAAACCCGGCCCGGGAGGCGTAACCGCCCATGGAATGGCTGATTACCACGAACTTGATATCGGATGGGGATAACCCACGCTCGTCCTCCGCCACAATCTGTTGGCGGAATTCATCGAGGCGCTCTTTCAGGCGTTCGCCGGCGGCCTCGTTGCTGAGCATCCAGTTATAGCCCACAGAGAAGACCGGAAAGCGCAGCCCCGGGTACAGCCGCGAGAGCGTTCGCCCTTTGTTCTCCAGATGTTTCAGGAAGCCACCATAGCTGTCCCAATGCACCTCGCCCCAGCCCCGGTTGCGCTTTTCGTCCACTTGCGAGGGTGGTACGGCTGTGTAGATGCGGAAATAGTCGTCGGTGCCTTCGTCGATGTCCAACAGGTCGTCCTTTCTGCCAAAGACAGGCTTCCCACGACGCTTAACATCTCCGTTCACCAGCAACTGTTTGCGCTTCACAGGCCCTGCAAACGCTAAGTCACTCACCCGGGGGATCACGCCAACGTATCGGCGGGCCGTACGGCCCGTCTCAGCCCAGCTGTCGCTTCGCTCTTTCACACCAATCCAGCGCCGCTGGAACCATTTTCCGACTACCTCCCAGGCACCGTCGTCATTGTTTCCCTGCGCCTCCGCCATCTCCTGTTCCCGCTGCGCCTTGATCTCGATGGCTGCGCCGCTTAGGCCCTCAAACTTGAGACCAGCAGCAGGGTCCCATACCGAGTCACCGCTCTTGGTGTTCTTCAACCGCGTGCCCATAATCCCCGGCACGAATACCAGGGCGACCGCACCGGGGCGGCACTTGCAATCTTCACTGCAGCTCATCCACGTTCTCCTTGTGTTGTGTCCGTTCCTTTGCCCACTCCAGCATCCGCTCTGCGCGGAACTGCTCCAATGCGCCGGAGGCCATATAGCCTTGCACCACCGGGTGCTCCAGTGCATTCGGCACGTAGTGCAGGGCCTCCAGGAACAGGGTTACCGCAGGCAGGCTGGTAAAACCGGCATCGGCAGCCTGGCTCAACCCTGCCGTAAGCTGGGCCTTGCATTTGGGCCAGTCAGCCGGCGGGTGCGGCAACTCCAGTAAATGACGGGCCAAGGCGAAGCGCCGAATGCGCTGTTGCTGGGCGGGCATGTGGTCGAGGTCTTCCTGTGTGAGTGTCCAGCCCATGGTCAAGCCACCGTCACAGCTGGGTCGCCTTCAAGCACCACGCCACCATGGGCGGTGGTGCTTCCCTGAAGTACAACGGGAATGCCGTTCACGGTCAGGCCTGATGCGCCCTGCATTAGGGTGTCCGGCCCGCCCACCTTGCAACTGCATTTGTGGCCTTTAAGGGCCACCGGCACACCGTTAACGGTGAAGCCTTGATCGCCTTCGCTAATACCGCCACCCACGTGCGGCGTGGTTCCTGCAAACATGGGGCATGCGTGGAAATGCCCTTTCAGTGATACGGGAATGCCCATCAGGTTTCCTCCGTGAATAGCAATGGACGATTGGTAAAGCCCACACCTGTGTCTGCCTGCTGCCAGAGCTGACACTGATGCGGATGGTTGTAGGGGTTCAGGTCCGTGTGAACCAACAGCTCGAACGGCGCCATGAAATCATCACGGCGCTGCTGTGTGCAGTCTTCAAGGTAGGGGAAAAGCACCCGGGGGTCGTACCAGCGAAAGCGGGTTGTCTCTCCGCCAGGCAGTTCGGCGTATACCCTGGCCCTGAGTTGGTTAACCAGTTCATTCTGATCAAGGGAACTGGCACACCACAGGCTGGCGTGGCCCAGTGGGTCTTTTTGCAGGCAGGTGTCCACAACATCGGGGTAGCCGTCTACTCTGATAAGCCATGGACCACTGTCGGCCAGTTCTTCGTCCTGCTGCTTGAACAGGGATTGCAACGGGGCACCCGCTCCGCGGGCGTACCAAAGGGGTTCTGCACAACTGGCGGCATCCAGTATCAACCACTGAATGCCGACACCCAACAGGGTTACCCGGCGCTGTTCGTTGTTCATGCACCGTCTCCGCATGCGGAACAGATGTCTACCAACGGCGTTCCTTCCCGCGCCGCACTTTCCAGCGTTCTGATTTGTGATGCCGCACCCGTGGAGACAGCAACGGGGCCGTTCAGCTTGATGGAAGGGGCGTCCACGGTAACGCCGCCAGAATCAATGGTGATCTTGCCACCCGGCCCCTGGATCACCACGCTTTCGCTGCCCGTGAGGGTCAGGTTCCGTGTATGGATCAGCGCGCTCTCACCCGCTTCTATCACCACCTTTCCCTGAACCTTCTGGGTGTAGTGACCACCCACTTCCAGATCGTGGTTGGCGTGACTGAACTCGTGGCGGCGGTCAGCTACTTCCAGGCGGTAGTGCCGACCGACTTTGGTAAACCGGTCGCGGCCAACGTCCAGAGACTGGTCCTGCCCAATATTGGCCTTCTGGTCACGACCGATATCGAGCTCTTCATCCCGCTTGACGTTCAGGCGCTGGTCGTTGCCGATGTGTTTTTCACGGTCGTTGCCAACCGAGTATTTCTGGTTATTGTAAATTTCCAGCTCATGGTCTTTTTGCGCTCTTAGGTAAACCAATTGCTTTTCTTTTTCGTCTTCAAAGCTCAGTTCGTTGTACCCGCCGCCTTGGTGCGTCTGGGTTCTGAGTACGGTTCGGGTTCGATTGGTAGGAAGAGAGTAAGGTGGCGTGTTGGTCGCGTGGTAGGTTCGACCCGTAATGATAGGCTGGTCGGGATCACCGTCCAGGAAGCTGACAATCACTTCGTGACCAACGCGGGGTAAGGCCACGAAACCGTACTGCCCTCCGGCCCAGCCCTGGCTTACCCGCAGCCAGGCACTGCTGTGTTCATCGTCTGTGCCATAACGATCCCACGGAAACCCTACCTTGACCCGGCCATGGTCGTCACAATAGATCTCCTCTCCGACCGGCCCGGTCACTCTGGCAATCTGAGGGCCGTCCATGACCGGGCGACCGTTGTCGTTGGGCGGGCACCAGTTCACCGTCGCGGGCACGGCGGTGAAACGATTACCGTAGGTAGTTGGCTCGCCCCCAGCTTCTTCCTCCAGTGCCTGTGGCTGAACACCGTGATGCGTCACCCCGGTCAATAACCATTCAATGTTAGCGGCCTCATCAAAATGCTCTTCCAGAGGAACCCGGGCGCCCGCTGTAAAATCAGAACGGCTGCTCTCACCGCTGGCGGTACTCGCGTTTCGCCGAAGACCATCAAGCCGTGCCCGCGCAAAAGGTTCGCCGCTGGCATCCTGCTTGTATCGGCCCGGATAGTCGTAGTGTTCGTAGTCCGGGCGCTGGTGCTTTAAATCCGATGCCATTTCCATATGGTCGAGTCCATACGGAGGGTTATGGAAGGTATAGTCTTTCATGGCAACACCGGCAACGCCGACTCGCTCAGTGGTGTCAAACCGCGTTATGCAGCTTTGCCTACTGCTACCGCCAGCCATGGCATTGTAGGGGGCGCTGTCCAGCTTCAGGGAGTCCCGGTGATGATCGGCAATGACCAACTCAGAGCTCTCCGGGCCGTGCTCAATACGAAAATGCCAGCCCTCTTCGGCTGCCAATCGCTGCAAGAAAGCAAGATCGGACTCGCGGTATTGCACACAGTATTCCCGCTCTTCCGGTGTTCGAGCCAGATTGAAACGTTTGCCCGCCACTCCGTATTCATCCAGCAATACCCGCACAATTGCTTCGGTATCCTTATGTTGAAATATTCGGCTAGTGCGGCCTATTCCAAGGCGCCACAGGGTGGGTCTGATCACCATTTTATACTTGGTTCGGTGATGGCCTGCAGCGCCACGACAAAGTTCAGCCACCACGCCCCTGAACTGCCGTAGCAACTGCCCGTCCTGGTAGATTCGAAGGGTCACCTCTTGCTCCAGCACTTCCGCTGGCGCTACGTGGCTGGCTCTGCTGAAGGCTGTCAGGTTGAGCGTAAATACATTTGAAAGAGCTTCAACGATGTCGAACTCATACACACTGAAAGTGTCGTTGGGCAGATCACCAACGCCCATCGTGAATTGCAAGCCTGTGGAATCCAGCATAAGCAACGTCCTTTGTCAGTAGATCAACACTCGATCATTGAGTATCGGGGGGGAATAGAAAGGGTTAGGCGAGAGCGACGGCGAGTAATGACGGGCGTTCGCCCAGGGGATGTTGATAAACCCGGATTCTGGTTCTCTTGGTTCTGGTCCTCCGGCTGCACGCTGCGATAACCGTCCCGGTAAAGCTGGAAGCCTTCGCGAACCAATGCAAGAAATCTATGATGGGAAAGGCCCTCGGGACGAGAAGGGGAGCCGCCGAAGTGAGACGTGCCCGGTACACCCTCAAAACTTATTGAGAGGCCGCTTTCGTGCCAAACCAGGCAGGCAGAGTGATCAACTGTCCAACCATTCCTTTGCTGCGTCATATCTTCATATCCTCATATCCTTTGAGAATCGATTTAGTTTTATTTATTCGTCCATCCCTCCGACCGTGGCGAAGTTACCAGAGACGGAAAGCGCCGACAATATCTTCCGCAACGTTACAGACCAAGGTTTAGTTCCGATCCGGACCTTTGTGCCGTATAGTTGTGACCACTTTTAAAGCGCTACTCAAGCACACTTAATCGAACGGTAGAAAGGACCCCTCATGAACTTTGATAACATTCCGGCTGGCAAAAACCCGCCCGAAGACATCTACGTCGCCATCGAAATTCCCGCCAACAGCTCACCGGTAAAATATGAGCTGGACAAGGACATGGGCGCCCTGC
>Ga0307964_1000926_pt1 | contig 12895 bp, 9 predicted proteins | sample OrgLakmetagen596_FD_201823 | JGI IMG/M metagenome (GOLD analysis project Ga0307964, IMG submission 201823) | Saline water microbial communities from Organic Lake, Antarctica - #596 | ecosystem: Environmental > Aquatic > Non-marine Saline and Alkaline > Saline | place: Antarctica: Organic Lake... | reverse complement strand
CCAGCACCTACGTTCTCGGTAATCAGATTACCCCGCGTAGCTTTGAAGCGCTGCAACTGCGCCGCCAGTTCGCCTACGGTAATCTGATAAACCGGCTCCACTTCCGCAAAAGGTGTAGATTCCTCCACGCCATCCAGTAGACCCAGAAAGCTGGCGATTACATCATCGATGTAAACCAACTGGATAACTGCATCCAGATTATTAATCTGTACCGGCAAGTCCCGAGCGACGTTGTAGCAGAAGGTGGCCACGGCGGAGTTGTAGTTAGGTCGCGCCCATTTTCCGAACACGTTAGGCAATCGATAGATGTATACCGGGCAGCCAGTAGCTTGGCTGAGCTCCAGTAACGCATTCTCTGCCGCGCGCTTACTGGTGCCGTAGTCGTTGTCCTTTTCCACCTGGATGGACGAGGTATACACCACAGGGATCTTCCTACCAGTCTTTTTCACCGCCTCACAAAGCGCCTCAGTAAGGCCGGCATTGCCGATTACGAATTCCGTAGGATCTTCCGGGCGGTTAATGCCAGCAAGATGGAACACCCAATCCACTCCTTTCAGCAGGTCGGGAAAATCTGATTCGGTATGCTCACGGGTGAATAGCACAATCTCCACATCGCCCCGCTCACCCAAGTGCATTTGCAGATTTTTGCCGATAAAACCGTTTGCGCCAGTTACCAGTACACGCATGGCTCAATCCTCCGGGTTGATGTATTCACCGCGCTCCAGGGCACGCACGAAATTCAGCTTACGCAACAACGTTTGCATACCGGCTACATCCAAGCGCTCTGTATTGTGAGAGTTGTAATCCTCCGTACGGGAAATCTTCTCCTCACCCTGTTCTACAAACTTGCCGTAATTCAAATCCCGCAAATCCGGCGGAACGCGATAATAGCCGCCCCGATCCTCGGCGCAGGCCATTTCTTCTCGGCTAAGCAAAGCTTCAAACAGTTTCTCACCGTGGCGGGTACCGATCACGTTAATGGGGTGCTCCGGCTTACCCATCATATCGGTCAGCGCTTTGGCTAGGGTCTCGACGGTAGCGGCAGGCGCTTTTTGAACAAATAGATCACCATTGGTGCCGTGCTCGAAACCGTAAAGCACCAGATCAACAGCATCCGCCAGGGTCATCATAAAGCGAGTCATATTTGGGTCGGTAATGGTTAAGGCGTTTCCGGCGCGAATCTGGTCTACGAATAGCGGAATCACCGAGCCGCGAGAAGCCATGACATTGCCGTAGCGGGTGCCGCAGATAATGGTCTTCTCCGGATCAACGTTGCGGGATTTAGCAACCATCACCTTTTCCATCATTGCCTTAGATATACCCATGGCGTTAATGGGGTACACGGCCTTGTCTGTACTTAGGCAGACAACACGCTTCACTTCATTCTGGATAGCAGCTTCGAGGACGTTCTCGGTGCCTAGAATATTGGTTTTGACCGCTTCCATGGGATGGAATTCGCAGGAGGGTACCTGCTTGAGCGCTGCTGCGTGGAAGATGAAGTCCACACCGCGGGTCGCATTCAGAATGCTCTGGTAATCGCGCACATCGCCAATGTAAAACTTGAGTTTTGGGCTGGCGTAGCGCTTACGCATGTCATCCTGTTTTTTCTCGTCCCGGCTGAAAATGCGAATTTCTTCGGTGCCAGTATCCAAGAATCGTTTAAGGACGGCGTTGCCGAAAGAGCCGGTGCCACCGGTGATCAACAGGGTTTTCTGCTTGAAAGGCATGAATTTCCTCAGTGCTTTTTTTCGTAGGCGTAGCGGAACATGGCAATATTCGCCTCTATAGCATCCTGCTGCGCAAATTTGTGCTTCGCCCAGTCTAATACGTTTTCACGCATTCTCAGGTGTTCTTCAGGTGACATAACAGCCAGTTCATCAAGAGCTGACGCGAAGGCTTCTGGATTGACTAGCGGTAAATCCCAGCCTATGCCTTTGTCCTGGAGGTCACGCCAGGGCGTAGTGTCTGCAATCACCAAGGGCAACCCCGCACAAAGAGCCTCCGCAATCACATGGCCATAGTTTTCACCTTTGGTGGGCATAAAAAACACATCATACCCGGCGATGGTGTTTACTACTTCTTCTGGTGATAGGGCGCCTTTGTGATTCACCTGAATGTGAGAAGGGAGAGATTGTATTGCTTCATGGCAGGCTGCCCAATATTGCTCATCTTCCTTGGGCCCATAGATATCGTACACAACCGGTTCGCGGGCCTCGGCGAGCATCTCGATAGCACCGAGAAGGTTTTTCTTTGGTGAGATTCTGGAAACGAATACTGCCTTCAGGGTGTGTTCGTCTTTTGGTAAAACAACGTTGGCAAAATCTTGGGAGCCAATATCCTCTGCAACCCAAATATCTACACCATTGCCCAGGGTGCGGCGGATATCCTCGGCTTCGAACTCTGATGATGCTTGGAACAGGATTCTTTTGTGTAAGCGCAGCAATTTATAAACCCGTATAAACGCGTTCTTTTTGCCCGCCTTCAGGCTCAACGCGCCTTCGGAGAATTCACCTCTCGGGCCCAGAACAGCTTTCTGACCCAATAGCCTGGTAAGAAGCAAGGGGAAGAATGAGAAGCGGACGGAAAAGAAGCTGTTTAGGTAAACCGCATCGTATTCTCGGGCAATAAGTATCTTCAAAATCTGGATAAAACCCTTTATACCGGTTTGAGAATAGAATACCGGTGTGCCATTAACTTGATTCCACTGGCCGGGCTGGACGGTGGTGTACGGCTCAGTGTCTCCGAGGTCACGATCCTTGGTGATCAGCGAGTACTTCACTTCCTTGCTTGTGTTGGCAAGCAGGTTCGCGATTGTTTTTATTGGGCCGCCGCCTTTGTAGCCAGGGAGATAATGGCCTGTGAACGCCAACACGCCAACAGTCTTTTTATTCAAGTTCATGATTCCCAAAATTTAATAGTTTTACGGTTTGGATTCAAGTAGTAAGTAGCACTGCTCGGACTCAAAGGCTCTGAGTATTCGCCCAAGAAAACGTCCATCGGTTTGCGACAACCCATCCATTTTCTTAACCGGTTATTCAGTCTGTCCCTAAGTATTGGCCAAATAGGCACTGTAGTGAACAAAAAATATTAGCGCACCTTTTACCCACAGCCTCGAGAGCACTTTTGTCTTTCACTAACGAAACCTATTTCTCAGTCAAAGAGCGCACCATGTTTTCTGCCTTATTCTCTATGGAATAAACTTGCGATATAGTGAAAAAAGCATTCTGGGACATCTGAAGCAATACATTTTTTTCCTGCACCAAATAAATCAACTTATTTTTAAAGTCATCAATGTCGTTCTTCCTATAAATCAGCGAATTAATTCCATGTGCAAGCACATCAAATTCAGATGCTTGATCTTCCAAACTGTCATCTGTAATAACTGGAAGACCATAAGATAAAGCATGATGAGCGCTCAGACCAATACATGTAGACATCACGAAAACGCTGCTCGCTAAGAACCATTTTGCCAGTTGTGCTTCATTGTATATTGCGCCCATAAACCGAACTGCGTGAGAGATATCATAATCTATCACCTTAGATTCCAACTCAGAGCGCATTTCACCATCACCAATCAAAACAAAAACGATATCGTTACGTTCTTTTAATATCTCTTTGGCTGCTTCAAGCAAAAATCCAGGCTTCTTAATAGCTGATAATCGGACAACCTGAAGAACAATTTTTTTACCAGTCAACCCTTGTTCTTTCAGAAAGTCCTTTATATCTGTTTCAGAGACCTGTGAGGCACAATCCCTAGTTCGCCGCTGATCTATCGCTGTGCCAATAATTGAAATTTTTTCCTCCGGGACACCAAGAGATGCCAAATTCCTGGCACCGGTTCTGGAATAGGTAAGTAGCTTATCTGCAACCTTTGCGACTAACTTATAGTAACTTCTTGTATGCCATCTTTGGCGGCCAATTTTGTGAAACATGCCCCATACATAAACCTTCCTCCTGTGGGCCTTCATAATAAACATGGCCAGCAACTGCGACAGATCTCTAGGGTTACCGCTAAAAACGACTATATCGAACTCTTTAGCGTTTATCGCTTTCCATAACCCACAAATCCATTGAAACGGCCCTAACTTCGTAAATTCAAGATGCAAGGTATTGAACGCCACATCTCCTTGGGACAGTTGATTTAGAGGTGATTTTGACTTCAAATTAGCGGCGACTGTTAGCTCAAGCTCGGGAGATTGAGCTAACATTTCGTTAAAGAAGTCTATTGAGTATGTTGGCAAGAGCGGTTGAATGAATAGAATACGATTTTTTTTCATCAAATAGCACGAGTAGTTTTTTTAGGATTTTATCGGAAAAATTACGAAACTGAAAATACTTGAAGTGAGAGGTTATCATTTAAACAGCTCACAAAATACATGGCCGCAGAATAGCCAGCGATTAACTCTTCATAAGGTTTTAGCTCAGAATAGCGCTCAAAATTCGTTGACAAGCGCGACCATCCCCATAAGGGTTATAGGCCATGCTCATTCGCTTATAAGTTGCATTATCCGTCAACAACGCCTCCATTCGGCCAAAAATTCGCTCAACGTCCGTACCGACCAACTCCACAGTTCCGGCTTCTAATGCTTCAGGGCGCTCGGTAGTGTGTCTCATTACCAGCACAGGCTTTCCGAGTGAAGGCGCTTCTTCTTGAATCCCGCCGGAATCTGTGAGTATTAAGTAAGAACGGCTCATCAGATACACAAAGGGCAAATAATCCAGTGGCTCGATCAAATGGACATTATCCAGCCCACTTAACAAGCGGTTTACCGGTTCCTGCACATTGGGGTTCAGGTGCACCGGGTACACAATATTCACATCTGGAAATGCCTTGGCGGTACGATTCAGCGCTTCGCATATTCGCTCGAAACCGGCGCCGAAGCTTTCACGGCGGTGGCCGGTCACCAGAATCACGCGCCGATCTGAGTTCAGAAACGGGAAGCTCTCAGCCAATGAACCCGCCAACTCTGCGTCTTTATCAAATCGCTCTACAATCTCGAACAGCGCATCAATCACCGTATTGCCCGTAATGTGCACGGTGCTTTCAGTAACGCCCTCGGCCAACAGGTTGTCCGCAGACTTTTGGGTAGGGGCAAAGTGCATGGCGGCAAGCGCACCGGTCAATTTTCGATTCGCTTCTTCCGGCCAAGGGGAATACAGATTGCCCGTTCGCAGACCCGCCTCTACATGCCCTACCGGAATCTGCTGGTAATAGGCAGCCAAGGAGCCGGCGAAGGTGGTCGCCGTGTCGCCGTGTACCAGCACCAGGTCTGGCTTTGCGTCGGCAAGCACCCCACGCATGCCTTGCAAAATAGCGGACGTGACGTCCGTTAGATCCTGCCCTGGCTTCATAATATTCAGATCGTAATCCGGTGTTAACGCAAACAGCGAAAGCACTTGATCCAACATTTCCCGATGCTGGCCGGTTACACACAATACAGACTCAAACCGCGCATCGCCCTGCAACGCCAAAACCAAAGGCGCCATTTTGATGGCTTCGGGGCGAGTGCCAAAAACTGTTAGTACCTTCAAACCAAACTCCCTGCTAGGCGCGGCCACTGGCCACAACGTCAATCACGAATTCTGCCGACTTGGCTGAAAAATTCAGTCCACGGAACTGTTTGTGCGCTACCAGCACAACGCAAATATCCGCTTGTGCCATAGCTTGCTCGGGATGCAGCAACGAACATCCCGCCAGCGAGTCTGGCACCGCATGAATGTTCGGCTCCACCAGCAACAGCGGCCCCGCCAATTCTTGGTTCAGCTGCTGAGCAATAGCCAGAGACGGACTTTCCCGCAGATCATCGATATCTGGTTTGAAGGCCAAACCAAACAGCGCTACCGAAACATCCTTCGCAGTGTGGCTTGAATGCTTTAGCAAAAAAGCCCCCACCGCCGCCTTCACCTTATCAATCACCCATTGTGGCTTACCGTCATTCACTTCCCGAGCGGTGCGAATCAACCTAGCCTGTTCCGGGGTTTCACTCACAATAAACCAAGGGTCCACGGCAATACAGTGGCCGCCTACGCCAGGGCCAGGCTTCAGAATATTTACTCTAGGGTGTCGGTTGGCCAGATCAATCAGTTCCCACACATCAATATCCAGCTTATCGCAAATCAGCGACAGCTCGTTAGCGAAGGCAATATTCACATCGCGGAAGCTGTTTTCCGTGAGTTTGGCCATTTCGGCCGTGCGGGCGGTGGTGGTTACACACTCACCTTCCACAAAAATCTCGTACAAACGGCAGGCCGCTGCGGAGCAGGCCGGCGTCATCCCGCCGATAACCCGGTCATTAGCAACCAGTTCACGAATCACATGGCCGGGCAGTACGCGCTCGGGGCAATGGGCAATACGGATATCCGATTGTTCACCGTGGCTCTGGGGAAAAGTAAGGTCCGGCCGGGCCTCAGCTAGCCACGCAGCCATCTGCTCAGTAGCGCCTACCGGCGAAGTAGACTCCAGAATCACCAGATTGCCCCTCTGCAGCACCGGCGCAATCGCTTTCGCTGCAGATTCAATATACCTCAAATCCGGCACGTGGTTTTTGCCTTGCTCCGCTTTAAACGGCGTAGGCACCGCAATCAGAAACGCGTCAGCAGATTCTGGCGTTAGTGTTGCTCGCAAATAGCCTTCCTTCACTGCGGCATGAACAATCATGTCTAGTTCTGGCTCAACAATGTGGATGGCGCCCTTGTTGATAGTGTTTATTACAGCAGGACTAACATCCACACCAATAACTTCACGTCTACGCGAGGCAATTACTGCTGCCGTTGGTAAGCCGATATAACCAAGACCAACAACAGATATTCTTGAAAACTGCATAATAAAAATCCTAAGCAACGCTACTAACGTAATTTTTGAATTATAATGCCCAACTTGGCCGCTTCCGCCATCTTAATCGAGCTCGCCTTGAGCGTGATCACGTCAGCACCCACCTCACCAGCCACCGCCGGGGTAGAGCCGGAAGTTACCGGCGGTTTCAACCCAGTTGTCCAAATGACTGCATTTATTCGATGAATCTAGCAAACACACCCGTACGGGCCCAAATGCCCCCTTATTAACTTTTTAGAAAGTTAACATTAAAACATTTAATTTTTGCTAGACCCCGACTTAACAAGAAAATTCATACGAAAAGCAATAAACAAATTTTTCAACTCATCTTTAAATAGGAAAAATTCTTTTCTTCTTACAATCAAAGGAAAGGCTTTCAAGAAAAACGTAAGCGCATAATTATACCGAATAAATTCAATACCACCGGAATAATATAGTCGGTTACAGTTTATATTTGCCTTTAACCGATCTAAAGCCTTCTGAGGTGTCAAAGTTGCAGTTAACGAGTTTTGAGACTCATAGCAAACATAAACATTTTCTGAAAAAATGTTTATAACGGAGTGCGTTAGAGCAAGCTTCGCAGAGAACTCCATATCATTACCCGCAAAGCGCGATGCAAACTCTAGTGCATTTGGCCTGATAACTCTATCTATTCTAATCGCTTTACCCCATGGAACCGGCCACTTAAAAGCAATAGAGCGCCTACTAGACGGCCAGGACGATATCAATCCCCGATATTTATCACATCTATCGCTTTCTTCCTTGCTATGCTCTTTCCGCGCCAGGCAGTTGAAGAAAACTACATCATCCGATTCATTGTTGCCTAAATAGCTCACTAAGCGGTTGAGTGCAACTTTATTAAACTTATCATCCGCATCAGCAAAGATCACCCATTCAGTATCGATAGGACAATTTTTCATGGCAACATTTCTCGCTGTACCCGCATTCCGTTCTAACGAACTATTTCTTATCAACTTTACGTTACTATATTTCTCAGTGACAACTTCGTTAAGCTCCTCGAAAACTTCATTATCGCTATAATCATCAACAAGCACGACTGGTATGTCACTAGAAATACTTTCTAACAAACGACAAACTTTAGTTAAGGAGTTTTTATGGGGCACAAGTATTGATATATTCATACACTCTCGCGAAAAATATAAGTACGTAGTTGATTTATCGATAAAGCAATAATATGCAAAACAACTTATTCCATAACACTTATGGTAACGCTTGGTAACGCTAGAGCACTGAACTTCCCCCAACAAAAGGGACGCTGTGATTACAGCCAGTTTACCTGCATAGTTGCACCCTGAATCCAGCCAACAATCGCAGCACTTCCGAGTAACAAGGCAGGAAAGCTTAGGTTGGCACACAGGGCAACGATGCAGCTGAGCCGAACAAACGCCTCTCTTTCGCTATCATCTTCAACACTCAATACATGGATCTCCTCAGGAATACTATCTAACAATCGGAAAAGTTTGTACCTGAATTTTTATGTGGTATTAAAATTGAGACCGACATAATATTTCCATTACTATTAATCGTTAAATTTGTCATTCTTAATTTTTGCCATATAAACAACATAAGCTAATAATATTGCAGCCTCAGGTGATAACTTAAATTCATAAAGAAAATTAGCTACAGAAATGAATAAAAAAACGCTAAAAACATCACTTGTACTATAAAAATACGAGCGATGTTTTTGCCTTAACCTATGAATCAACGCTAGGATTGGCGAAAAAATAACAGATGAATAAAGTATCAAACCAAATATCCCAATTTCATAGAGCACCGTGAGATAAGAGGTAAAGGTATAGGGCGCTATCCCTTTATCTGCTAGCGTTCCAACGCCGTGCCCCAGAAAAAAATATCTTATATCCGACGTCATGATTATCTGCAAGGTTCTAAGCCGTATTGAAAGATGTCGACTCTCCTTAATCAGGGCAAGATCAAAATTCAATCTACCCATTTCTAAATCTAAAAAATAGATACTCGATAGAACTCCTAAAACAGAGAAGACTGCCAACACTAGTATTAGAATAACTCTCGAGTTCTTAATCCTTCGATTAACTATTACTCTACCCATCAACAACACCATCGCTGACAGGACAAATGGGTAAAAGCTTGATCGCGACTGTGTAGCTAAAGCGAGCACTAACAATACTGAGATTAAAAAGATTGCTAACTTTCTATTAATTGGCTTTCTCTTATTTAAATCAATGCACAATACTAATACAATACCGAAACACATGAACCCAAGCATCGGTGCCGAAAAAAAAGGCAGAAACAGTCGAAAACTAGACATCTGTCCTTCAAATCTTCTTTGAGATGACTCAGGTACATCCAAAAAACTAGGATAAAAAATATTACCAATAACTAGTTGATTATAGAGTGCCCAACCCGAAAACCCTATTGCGGCAATAGCCCATAAAATCATTACACGATAGAAAACTTTGCGACCAAATTCGGGGCTGGAAATATTTCGCTGATAGCAAAAAACTAGAATCGAAAAAATAAAAAAGGCTAAGTAAAAATGATAAGCCAAAAATGTAGAGATATGACCAAACTCATTGGCCAAAAAAGAAACTAACACTAATGCAGATAGCAAACAGGCTAGTATAATAGAGATTTTTTCGGAACCTTTAATAACAATCCCTTTAAGATTTAATACGATAACCAAAGCCAAAATTAAGAATAGAACCCTATCAAAATATAAGCCTAAGCTTGGTACCTGTAAATAAGCTCTCACAGGTATAAGACCCAGAGTTAGAACACCTACTAACTGAATTATGTTACTATTTTTTATAGTCAAAGTGCACCAGAGGAGCTGCGAACGATCGTGTATTAATTTCGATATCGACACTAATCGAAAAAGATTCAAAAATATAACGTTCTTCTCACATAGTTTGTATTATTTTGTTTGTTTTCCCCTTGGAAGCTTTAAAGCTATATTCGGAAAATTCGATTCTAATATTCTGTTAGTTTTGCGTAGGTTCAAGGGCTGACTGAAGATTGTTTTAAGGATATTGAGGAAACTATGGAACCTCTGAATAACTCTTCAAAATCTGCGATAATAGCGCCATCGCTAACTGCACAGGATTCACAGCCGCCATGGATCAGCTGACCTTCTCCGAAGCCGAGTACCAGAACAAAAAGCGCAAGACACGACGCGAGATCTTTCTGGAACGGATGGACAAGCTGATTCCCTGGAAGCAGATGGAGAAGAAGATGGCTCGTTACTACCCGAAAGGCCAGAACGGCCGGCCACCGTACCCGTTGTCGTCCATGCTGCGGGTTCACTGCATGCAACTCTTTTACAACCTCAGCGACCCGGCGATGGAAGATGCGCTGTACGAGATCGAGTCCATGCGTCACTTCGCCAGTTTGAAGCTGGATCGCTTGCCGGACGAAACCACGATCCTCAAGTTCCGTCATTTTCTGGAACGCCACGGCCTTGGCAAGGTATTGTTCAAAGAAGTGAACAAGCACTTGGAAAAGAATGGCTTGATACTGCGCGAAGGCAGCATCGTGGATGCCAGCATTATTTCGGCACCGAGTTCCACCAAGAATGAGAGCGGCCAGCGTGATCCAGAAATGCACCAGACCAGGAAGGGCAACCAATGGTACTTCGGCATGAAGATTCACATTGGTGTCGACGACACACTCGGGCTGATTCACAGCATCGACACCACGGCCGGCCGCCAACGTCCACGACATCGTACCCGCCGACAAGCTGCTGCACGGTGATGAGCGGCGGGTGTTCGGCGATGCCGGTTACGGTTATCTGGGGATACAAAAACGGGCTGAACATAAGCATCGTAAAGATGTTTCCTGGTTAATTGCTAAACGCCCTGGCACACGCAAGAAGCTGGATGCGGATAAGCTGAAGGCCGAGAAGATTAAAGCCAGCATCCGGGCCAAAGTGGAACACCCATTCCGGTACATCAAGCAAGTCTTTGGCTACAGCAAGGTTCGCTACTGTGGCTTGGCGAAAAACAACAATCGGCTGCACCTGCTGGCCGCCTTCACCAACTTGCTGATCGATGAAAAATACCTACTGGCGTAGAGCCAGTGCGCCCGAATTCCGCCAAAATGGCGGAATTCGGGCAAAAAACGAACAACTGAAGGGGGGGGATGACGCTTAAATCCAGATTGACTGGCTTTTTTTCGAGCTGAAAAGCGATTCAACGGGAAATTGGGCGTTAATCAGACCTTCCCTAAGAGACGTTTCGCCTTTTAAGTTAGTGAGTAGAAATATTTTCGGCTTTGCTCCGTTGGGTCTACCAGCATGTCGATACAGCCCTCTGTATTGGCACTCTCTGGGGTGAAGTAGTCATTTATTAAAGGCATTTTGGATTAAAACTCCCAAAACAAAGACACTAAAGACAAAACCACTGCTTCTGCCAGCAAGCTAAGCGGAAGATCAATCCGAACATAGCCCCCGAAACGATACCTTACCGGCCCCCTAAACCATAACATTGGTTTGATAACCGAGCGGCATAATAAAAGAGGCAGAGGCCGCAAACATTACTGCCACAGCGTAAGGTAGAAAGTTAACACCAAGCTGCTGTGAAACCGCCAACTGGACAACTACGCTGGCAGAGGGGGCCCTCAAAACAAGCGGTGCTGCACTTATTACTTGAACTCAGGAATCAACCGCATAATTTGATAAATACGAGCGTATGACGTATTGAAATCGGGTGACCCACCAACCAAAAGGCCATCCCCTGAATCAGTTTCAGAAAGCTGAAACTCTAACCACCTCTCAAGTGATTTATTTTGACGACCACCCTCGAATATTTTGAACGCATATGCCAACTCAATACCTGAAGGGTTATAACGGAGCCCAACATCTCGAACCTTAAGCAAATTGCACGCATATTGCTCGCAGTCTGTAGCCATCAACAAGCGTTTCACATCAACACTGTCGTCTATATTATTTTTAAAATTAGACTCTGCAAGCATAGCAAACGCGTAAAGATTAAACGCATGATAGCCAACAGAATGTAAATACATCCGAGACTTCAACCCTCGATTTTTAATAGGTCCTAACAATTTCCTTAAACCCATCTTAAAATCTTGTCGGAACCAATTTAGTATGGGCCCAACATTTGATCTATGATATATAATACCGTCGGAATATGTTTGTAGAACACTAACGTTTTTCTCAATAAAACAACAAATTTGCCTTTGAACTTCTTCACTTTCAATAGGAGCAATACACGCCGCAAACCACAACTGATGATTAAACGTATGATCAAAATTCAATGACCCACCCTTAACCGATGGCTTAGCCCAAATACCGAGCTGGTAGTCAAATTTATGCAGCTTCCATAAATTACGCGCACGGCTGACTGCAACTCCACCGAAAAGTGATGACGCTTTCATCAACGCTTCAATTATCCAAGCGTGACCTATAACACCATTTGATGCATCCTTTTTCTCAGATACTCTACAAATGTAAGAGCCATTGCAATTAATATACTCGTTACTTAACAAATAATTTAATGCTTGCTCTGCGGCGTTATAAAATTCTTTATCGTTCGTTAGCTTGTATGCATCACACAGCGCATACAGCATGTGTGCAGTATTTCTTACCGGGGTTTCCATGTCATTATATGGGCCATTATGTCCAGCCGCAAAAGATCCGTCAATCAGCTGCGATTCACATCTAAGATACAGTTCATTAATTACGCGCACCCTCAAATTATTCAAAACTTGCACCTTAAATTCCTTGTTCATTATCAATTTATAGTTCTTTTTTGAAACTGCAAATGTAACCGCCTCGACAAAAAGATTAAAATCAATATATATAAATAGATATTTCTATATCTTATTGCAGTTGAGTGATTAACGACGCTTAGACTCTATTATTACTTCTCTTTAGGCAGCGACGTCAAGACCTTTATCTTTATCTAGATCAGTTGAGAGGGGAACGGTGTTTTTCAAGTTAGTTGGCACTGATTCTTGATTTAAGCGGCGTCTTTTTCCACCGCACTCCTTTCCGGATTCAGAGTCGTTGGCCCAGCGGGCTCACAGTTCCTGATTGGGCGGCTTCCC
>Ga0307964_1000923_pt1 | contig 12907 bp, 17 predicted proteins | sample OrgLakmetagen596_FD_201823 | JGI IMG/M metagenome (GOLD analysis project Ga0307964, IMG submission 201823) | Saline water microbial communities from Organic Lake, Antarctica - #596 | ecosystem: Environmental > Aquatic > Non-marine Saline and Alkaline > Saline | place: Antarctica: Organic Lake... | reverse complement strand
AGGGCGCGCAAAGAACCCCAGCTAAAACTCAATTGCGTTACAGGGCAGGGCCTTATACAATCCTGCCGTCCTAAGTCCCTCCGAATGCCCGGGTGGTGAAATTGGTAGACACTCAAGACTTAAAAGCACTTGGTCCTTAAAAGAAAAAGCTATACAAAACAAGATATTGAAAGCATCAGAGTTTGAGTTTTAAATATATTTCATCAGGATTACTACAGATCTTGCAATTTGCTCCGGTGGTGGAATAGGTAGACACTTCGGACTTAAAATCCGATGACCGCTAGGTCGTGCCGGTTCGAGTCCGGCCCGGAGCACCACTATTAGGTAGACACAAAAGGGACAGATACTTCCCGATTGTGTATTTCTTAGCCAGTCTATCCTCCCTCAGTAGAATCGCGCCGGGGGGCTCGTGATCTCAGCAGATCGATTTCAGGCTGTATAGTGTCGATCATCCATCCCTGCGGAGTCGACTCAATAGCTTCAATGCCTTTCAGTAAAAGGTAATTGAACGCAATCTGCTTGTTCCCAGTGACGTTCTCCTCCACCCATTCCAAAGTCTCATTCCGCACATGGATGCTGGTCAGCTTGCATGTCGCATCTCTATCTTTCATCTGACCAGGTGTTATCAACTTCTTCATAAACCTTTCCTTCTGTTCAAAAATTGTTCGCGTGGATCTGTGCGCTGTGTGATTTCCTGGGCTTCAGCAATACCGTACCGAGCACTCTGCCGTGCTGCTATATCCTTCCTGGATGGTTGCCTCTTGCTGTCCCGCTTATCAACAGCCGACTGCGGCAGTGCTTTGCGTACAACAAACTTCTCGCCTCGCTCAAAGCCGTATTTTTCTGACCGGTCATCTACTACTTGTTTGACCGTCTCAGGATCTACCTCAGGCAACCTGGTGCGGACACCGGATTGGATGCTGCCGTATTCGCTCATCGAGCTTGTGCATTTGTGTCCCATTGTTGCAGCAACCAGCAGAGCCCCGTCGCGGCGCTTCAGGTGCTGTTTCTTGAGGTTTGAACCAAATGTATAGCGGAGACTGTACAGACAGAAACGGCGTTTCTTTTCCGGCCAAATTCTGATAAATGCTCTGCGGATCCGCTCTTGGCATGCTTTTATATCCCTGCGCTCAAGGGTGGATGCGTGCTTTATTGTTTCAATCAGGTCTTTTGAGATTGGTACGTGCAGGATCCGATCTATGCCGCGCTGTAAGCTTTTGTCTTTCCGGCCTTTTAGAGTTTTCTTCGCGCCTTCAATAAATACTGACATCGTCATCTTTTCAATGTTGAAGTCGAGCACTTCAATGCCTGAGGCCTCACACGGCCTAATTCCGAGTTCCCGTCCCAGCTTGATCATGGTTACAGCTACATCGTCACTGGCGCTCATCCGGTCACTCAAAATCTCTGTGTAGATCGGAGTAGTCACGGTAATCAGGCGCTTCTTTTTCTTCGGCTTCCGATTCCTATTCAAAACCGGACAGGGGTTAGCTATCTCATTTATATCGTTCGCTAACTGCTTCAATCCTGATGCACTCAGGTACACTGCAAATGAACGACGCAGCTTGCGCCAGCTGTCACTTGTTTTGACCGTAGCTGCGGCAAGCAGGTAATCCTGGATCTTTTCAATGTTGTTCTTAAGCACTTCGTCATGCTCTTTTTTTGTTTCCAATTCTGCGAGTGGGGTGCCTGTAGCGCGGGTCAGGTTGGCCCTGGCTTCTTGAACATATTTGAAATACGTTTCGTCGTGCACTGCCCAGGTCGCATGGTTTTTGTCTAAAAACGTGTCGTAATCTTGGATATGTGTATAGTGTTTTTCTTCTGTAATATTCATCGTGATTGCTTTTTTTAATATTATATCACGACGTAGCTACACATAACTATATGTATTGACAAATCCGCTCAGCTCGCTATAATACGGAAGCTCGACAGACTACCTGGGCGGGCTGTATGACTAAGAATGAGTATGCTGAAGCGCGACGTGCTTACCTCCACGGTGAGTGCGAGATTAGGATTACGAGTGCTGTAAAAGAGCTTGCATGCCGGACTCATCGCCGGATCAACATTCTTATGTATATCCGCAACTGGGTGAAGGAGACTGAGGTTCGACAGCTCTATCCTCAGGACCCGGTCAACGTTGTTTATTTTCGTGCTGGTTCAATGCGTCTTGCTTTACTCGCATACCAAGGGGCTCTGAGAGTTGGACTATCAAACGAGTTCGATGACATGACAGACGTTGATGTGTTGGACTGGCTAAGTAGGACAGATCGCGGACTGCCGCCCCGCACCGGGTGCGGTCCGAAAATCTAATGATTAAAGACAAAGACAAAGACAAAGACAAAGACAAAGAGGTCGGGCGTAGCCCTCCTGCGGACTTCGTCCTCTGTCCGTCGCTTTCATTCACGGCTACGTTGCTACGCAACTCCACCGCAAACGAAATCAACGGACGGATCGGCTGCGCATTTTTCACTGCTCACGTAAAATTATTTGCTCGACGTCTGCGCGTCTCACAAATATTTTTACTCCGCATTGAAAAATACTTGGCCCGCTTTCCTTTATTTATTGACAAGGCTCGCTGTTGCTCACGTTGTCAACAAATAAAGAAAATCGAGCTTCCCGCTCCCATACTCCCATTCTTACACGCTTGCGAACATCCTGTTCTCGCGTAAATGGGAGTATAGCAAAAGACAAAACCATGGCAATCGCGAGGCGATTAACTAATTGTTTTTGTTGGCATTCTCACGAATCAAGATTCCACTCTCCACGCTTGCGAAGCGTTTCGAATATAAATCTTCTCGCAGTCCCCCTCTGCGGCCAACTGGCAGCACTTCTGCCTCAGCTGACACTATCAGTGCCAGTCAGGGCAGTAAGGCTGTCACCGGCTTGCAAACCCCTGCTGTAACGCTAATCGCACAAGTCCTTTTGTGCTCAAGCTTCCTGTGATCGCTGGAGACGCGTTTATGACTGACTATTCCTTAGAGCAACTCTTTGCTTGTGTAGACTTGGAAGCTACCTGCGACCGCCAGGACTTTCCCATGGAGAAAATGGAAATCATCGAGATCGGTGCTGTCCTCTGCGGCCTCGATGGCGTTGAGATTTCTCGGTTTCAGACGTTCGTGAAGCCCGCTCAAAATCCCATTCTGACGGACTTCTGCAAGGAGCTGACGGGTATTGAGCAAAGCCAGGTAGACGGTGCTCCTGAGCTGTCTGAAGCGCTTGTATTGCTTAGTCAGTGGTCGTCTATGTGCGATCCCTCTCTGTGGATTTCGTGGGGGCAGTTTGATGAGGACCTGATGCGGATTGAGTGTGAGAGATACGACGTTGACTATCCATTCCTGTGTGAGCATCGGAATGCCAAGAAGTTATTTGCCAAGGCTCAGCGGTTTAAAAAGCGCGTCGGACTAAAAACTGCTGTTGAGAAGATCACTAAAATCGGCTGGCAGGGCAGACACCACAGCGGCATCGACGACGCCCGAAACCTTGCTCGATTAACTCCATATATTTTTGGAAATATCTGCATTTAATTCAATTCTATTATTGCCTTATTACTGAAATTTTAATATAATAATAAAAAAGAAAATAACATGCATGAAGAAATTGTAGTAAGCAAAGTTGACAGGGCAATAGAGATATTCGACTTAGCAAAAGACGGACTGAGATATAATCCTGATTGCAAGCCACTCCGACTGCTTCATGACCGTATTTGCTCTCTTACCGCCGTTCTTAGTAAATACGAGGAAAGGGTAGAGGACATGATTGATTCGCATGAGGTCAATAAAGGATTTCGCGGTGCTTTTGATCTGAAAGAAAAATTCGATCTATGGGTTTACGACAGCTTTCGAGAAAACAGAAATTGGTACATCGCTGCAAATATCATATCTGAAGCTGGAAACCAACTGGACGAGCAGACACTATCTCAGCATGTAATGCGCGAATGTCTCAAGAAACAAATGAAGCCATGGGAGGCGGTGTGCGCGACGAATTGTGTGATGGAAAAAGACCTGGTGAAGATCGGTGAGGCACAACGCGTGTATATGGCTCTTCAGCTCGCTGGCACATTAAAACAATAACAACAATAAAGGATAAGACAATGAAACCATACGGCGAATTCAAACCTGAAGCTCTACAAGAGCTGATGCGCAAAAACGGTATGACCCGTCATCACGGCAACGTCAAGCATAAGACCCAGGCGGACAATGGAGAGATCTACGACTACGTCAAGCTTGCAAAGATCTTTGGATGCAAAGACAGACAAGCTCGACACATCGTCCATGGAAGACAAAGGTTGCAGCGCTATCACTATGATCTATTAGCGTTCCACACTGGTAGTATTGAGCCAGGAAAGGTTGTTAGAGAGCACCAGGTGAGCTGATAAAGGTCTGTGTAGCGATGAGCCCTGGGTTAGCAGCCTGGGGGCTTTTTTATAGTTTTTGTGTGATGAACGTGGGTTTTTGTAGATTTTGACCTGCCCCCAGGCTCGGAAACCGTTTCAGGACGTGCTCTGAATGCGGAGGGCAGCAACAGCGCATTGGCATCAATGGCTCGATCCCTGGCAAACACGCTCGGTAAGGTTTTGGACGTAATGTCCCTCTACATTAATGTTCATGATTTGTCATCAAAAGTAGCGGTACATACGGACTACGGAATAACGATGTCAGTCGAAGAGCTGCAGGCGCTGTCTGCTGCTCGCCAGCTGGGTGATCTGTCGTATGAGGACTTCATGCACGAACTCAAGCGCCGGGGTGTTCTGAGAGCTGGGTTTGATGCTGTTGCTAACTGGGAGAGGGCAGAGGCTGAGGCCGATGGGACTGTGTCAATCTAAAGGCCTATCTGGAGGCGGTGAGCATGCCGCCGCCGCATTGCACAGCTCAACCTGATGTAGACTGTCCCCTGAGTTCACAGATCCAGGGGATTTTGTTTTGAAGACTCAGATACCAGCGCCGATTATTGCTCTCATTGCAAAACACATGTCTCAAGTTAAAACTCACGCCGACCTGGACAGCATGTTCATGTACGCAGACGCTCCTGGGGACCCTCCAGAGGGCAGTAAGCCTGTGAAGTGCCAGGACTGGCTTAGGCGCACCAACGTCGAATCCTCGACCCCTCTTGCGGTTCTGGGGAAATTAATCGAAGAGGAGATGGAGACTCCGGATGATCATCACTCGCAGCTGTTTGGATCGCCGCCAGGGTCTTTGTCTCGGGAGACCTTTCAGAGAAAGATAAAGGAAGTGCTTGAGCGATATGACCTGGTATACCGGATCGGAGGAAAGGTTCAGTCGGCTGTAGGGATGAAGGGTGCAACAAAGAGCTTATCTGATCTGATCAAAGGTCGTGAGCTAATCTCTATCGATATGGAATTCGAGCGAGCGATAGACAATACGAATACTGAGCCTCGCGAGGCATGCTCAGCTGCATGCAATATTCTGGAGTCTCTTTTCAAGATCATGATCGACGAAGAGAAGCTGGAGAAACCGACAAAACAGGATCTGAAAAACCTCTGGAAACCGGTGGCCGAATACTTGAACTTTGACCCGAAGCGAATAGAAGACAACGATTTGCGCAAAATTCTATCAGGGATGCACTCAATCGTTGATGGTGTTGGGGCGCTACGTACACACGCCAGCTCAGCTCATGGAGCAGGGAAGCAGATCTATAAACTGGAGCCCCGACACGCACGCCTGGCGATCCATAGTGCTCACACGTTGGCAATGTTCGTCCTGGAGTCATGGGATAAACGGAAGGACCCAGGATTCTAACTGGCTAAGAAAAAACCTCTTTGTCCCCAACCCACCCACTTAAGGCCTGACACAGGGCATCCGGCCTGGTGCTGTTGGTTGATGCCAATGGTTTTTGGGGGCCGCCTGGCTGGAGAGGTGGGTTGTCAGCAAAGCCTTGATTGATCAGACAGACGAGAGGGCCGACGGGATGTTCGTCAGTGCATATGCGAGCTTCGAAAAGTCGGTGGTCCTGTCGGGTGTACTCAAACGGATTGATTATTTTTGGTGTCATCTTTCTTGCCTTGGTTTTTTTGTTGTTTTTCCGCCCGTCCCTGGGCTGTGCGAATTCAGGACAGTACAAGCCGATCCAGCTCATCACTGATCCTGACGTTTTCCTCCGCCTTCATAGAGAGCTTTGCATTGATCGCGCACGATCTGATCAACTCTCTAACGTCTCTCTTGTCGCGTGCGCGTGTGGCTGCCCAGCACTCTTCTTCACAGTCGAGTCGGCGAAGTTCTTTAAAATGCGCCCTTAGCTGATATCGCGCCTCAGGATAGACAGGGATGTGATAACGGATAGCTTTCATCTCACCGTTTGGACGCATGATGATCATGCCGAAATCAATCAGTGTCCTTTGAGCAAGATCGCTTTCGTCATAGAAGATTTTGTGCGGCCCGTGGATCTCTTCCAGCGCGTGACAGCAATCAGCGAAGATCATTCGAGGGATTCCAAGTTCTTTGATTAAATTTTGTACTAACGCAGCCATGGTGTTTTCCTTTATCTCTTAACTAGACAATATAATAAAAGCGCAAATAATGAAATACTAAAAATGAATTAAATACAATAATAACTTTACAAATATCGTTATCTTAGGATAGCATGCAATTCATTCTCGTCTTGTCAGCAACTAGGAGAGAGCAGTGTCGAAGTATGGAAGGCGCGCTATTAGCGACTTAGAGAAGAAACGGAGGGCGGCGCTGCGGCACAAGATAAAGGTCGATCAGCTCAGGCAAGAGCTATTAGAGTTTGGAGATAATAAAGAAGAAATAGAGAAGATGGATCGGCCTGGTCGGCGTCCTAAATCCCTGGGTGAGCGTGTGTCAGATGCCAGGGCGAAGCTTGATAAGATGGTTGCTGAGATTCGCGAGATGGAGAAGGCCGAGGGGGTTGAGCATGTGCCCCTGGAGGATGTGCACGACCCACTGGTTGACCGGGGCACAGTATCGAAAGTCGGGCGAAAGCCAAAGGATCAGTTTGTCGTACTGGATAAACAGCTTTTGGACCTTGAGAGGGAACTTGCAGCAGTGATTCAGGAATGGGAAGAGGCCGGGTCTGATGAGCCCCCGGTCAAAGCTAAAACTGAATCTGGAAAGCCTGTAGGTCGTCGTCCCAAACCGTATGTCCAGCGAGTCCAAGAATTGCTATCAGAGATCGACTACACCAAATCGGAACTCAGGCAAAGAGAGCAGCAGTTGGACCGGATCGGTTTGATGGAGCGGCAAGTAAAGCTCCTGCGTGACTATGCAAGAACCGTCAGGAAAGCGATCAAACAGGATGAGATTGCAGAGGACATAGGACAGGGGAGGCTGGACGACACAAACAGGGAAATAGCAACTATCAATGTCAGGATTGACCGTGCCCGACGCGGATCAGAACAGGGCCTGACGGACGATGAGCCCCCAATCCAGCTGACCCGGCCAACGTTGCTGAAGCAGTACGTCAAAGAGGCAGAAAAGCTATTCCAGACCCAATACCGCGAGTTCAGGGCCCATGACGACAGCGACGTCGAGAGTCTGCGCAAAAAGTCTGAGCGTATGGATCTGTTGCTTGAGATTGAGCGCAAAAAGCGGGAGCTGGCAGAGCTTCAGCGTGAGTATAAACAGATCGCCGGGGGTGATGATTGAAGTTTCCGCTGTGTCAGCATGCTTTCTTTCCCAAGAATAAAAAGGGTCGGGATTGGTTCTGTGGGGATGTTCACGGGGACCTGATGAACTTTCTTGGATTGCTGTCTAGTCGCGGCTTCAGCTGGTGTAATGATCGGGTTTTCCTGTGCGGAGATACGATTGATCGCGGGGAGGACTCAGCAAAGGTGTTGGGGGTACTGCTTAGCCAGTCGGGGTTCGCGTTCAGCTGCTTGGGGAATCACGAATTAATGTTCTACGAGTCGATGTGGGATGTGGACGAGCGGAGGCGGCACATTCGGAATGGGGGTAACTGGGTCAATGGTGAGTCAGAGGAGAGGCTGGACCGTTTACGAGGCGTTGTTGCTGAAAAGATGCCTTTAGCAATTACCGTTGAAACGGAATACGGCCTGATCGGCCTTTCACATGCTTCAGCGCCCGATGACTGGCATGTGTTCGAGCATGAAGAGCTGACTTACGCGGATTGTTACCGATTTTTGTCTGATTCCAGTCAGTGCAGTGATGCTGCGTGTGGAAAGTCAGCACAGATCAAGAATGTGGGCCTTTCATTGCATGGCCATACAAACAGCAATGAGATAGTTGTGGGGCGAAACCAGGCTTGGATTGACACAAAATATATCGGAGGAGGGGAGACCCTGCTCACTGCTCACGAGGCTTTCAGCCTAATTTCGCGTTGACGAACGGCAACATAGGCACACGGACTGGCTAAGAAAAACCTTACCAGCCCACAAGGATCCACAGATTTAGACATTTTTATTATTTCTTTTAAAGGAAAACACAAAACTGTGGATCCGTGGCTTGGGCGTCATATCCCAAAAAGTCGATGACTATAATCCTGCAGCAGTAGCCGACTGCCGCTCTGGGGATGCGCTGGCGACCTCTGACTCGATGATGTGACCTTACGAGCTGAATACATTTCATTACAAAGTATACTAAGAATCTAATTGATTGTTTTTAAAAGGTTTTGTAGAGTATATTGAAAATGAGATGAGAAATTGAAAATTAACATTAACAATTCAGAGAAGATTTCGGAAGCGTTGGCAAAAGCCCAGGCAAGAGCGACAGCTCGCACGATAGATAACGATTTTGTTTTAAGGGCTGTCGCCCAAGCTGAAATGAGACTCCGCAAAATTCTCGCGAAAAAAGACTGGCAGGGACTACAGTTATCAGTGACTTGCGCACCTGGAAAGATGGCGTCGAGTTATCGAGGAATTCCAATGGCGACCTATGCCGTCGTTCAGCGCGGGGCAAGTGGGTGGTTTCTTGTGCAGGTTGCCCGAGCAAAGGCACGCGAGAACTTCAACGACGTGGTCATTCACGGGGTTGAGCAAAAAGGTAAGTTGGTCTCCGAGTATGTTGCTAAAACACTCGGTAGGTTTGAAGTCGGTGAGGATTGCACCTAAATAGCCTCAATAGGGAATCGAACTACATGCAGGTTATTGTGGGGGCCGGGGGGTGATGGCCCCGGCTACCCGATTGGGCGCGCTCCCTCTATGAGCCAGCTGGGGATTCCAAACTGAAATAATCCCAGTGTTCATGGGCCCAGGTAACAAGCGTTCTCGCACCTTCAAGCGCTGCCCTCGGATGGAAATGTGCGATAGAATCGCCATACCTAACTTCGTTGGGATATCTCGATGCTTCATCTGCTTCTTAGGTGAGAAACTCACCCACGGTTGAGCTAAAGTCATCGACGTTGATTGGAAGCGCTCTGATCCTCCTGGCAGGAAGCCAGCGTCGTTTGTCTTGTCCCAGCCATATTGTGTAGACGTAACATCTGTCGGTCTCTGCCAGTAAATCCGCTAGCCTATGTTGGCAGCCGATGATCTGGTTAACTGGCTTTCCTGCCTTTTCTAATAGGCCTTTCAGAACGATTTCTGAGGCAAGAAGGCTGAGATAGAGCACGGTCCGACACCCCTCGTACGAATCTTTGCAACTTGGGAGGACAGCATCTGCTGCTTCAATAAGCTTTTCGCTAAATCCTAGACTGTACTCCGGCATCAATCCTCCTCAATACGCCTGACGATTGGCCTTGCAGTGTGCCGTACCGCAACGTAGGTGGGTCTGCCAACAGCTATTTGTTCGAATATTACTAAGCTGAAAACAGTTAAGCCATAGGGAGCAGGTCAGGCTGACTTTCAGAATGAGCCGAGGTACTACCAGGTTGCCCCCAATCTGCCAAACTCGTGTAGCATACAAACCATCGCAATTCGCTACGGAAAACCAGTAACCAGATGCAAGAGTTCAGCTACGACAGTGATTTAATCGGCGGCTCTCTCTTGGTGAGAGAGTCCAGGGTCATAGCCGAGCTGCTACTGGGGCATGCCGATGAAGCTCAGTGGAAGCAGGTAATCCAAACGGAGAATCGCCTGCAAAAACGCAGCCCGGCAACAGCTAAGCGTCAGGCCCGCGCTCTTCGACAGCGTCTTGAGCGGCTGGATCAACCATTCTGGCGAGCGTTGCGCGACGGTGACGACGAGCTGGCCACGCAGGTAGCCTTTGTAGCTGCCTTGGAGCGGAATCTGCTACTAGTGGAGTTTGTGGAGACCGTCCTTGGGGATGCCTTTATTCTCCAGGCGGAAAACCTGGCCCAATACCAGTGGCTGGATTTTCTGGAAGACAGGGCTCACCGGGATCCAGCCATTGGGGGCTGGACAGAGTCCTCCAAAAAGAAAATGGGCCAGGTAGTGTTTCGCATTCTGGCCGAAGTGGGGCTGTTACAGAGCACCCGTAGCCTCAGGTTGCAGCATATATTGGTGCGGCCTGAAGTGAATATTTTACTGGAAGACAGTCGCCGCTATCGCATCAAGGCGTGTCTGAACGTTTCCAGCGCTAACCCGGTATGAGCGGGCAAAAATAGAAAAACCAGATCGATGGAGCGTGTGCATGAGTCAGCCGTTGCAGGACCGGCTAAACCAAATTCCAGACAAAATCCTCTCTGAAGAATTTCTTCAGGGAAAAAGCATTGCCGGAGACATTAACTTTTGGGTGTTTGACTATGCGCCCGAGGAAGAACTGAAAGTCCGCGAATACCTGGATTTCCTGACAAGCTTCCTGTCCAAAAAACACAGCCACCTGGGTGTGGCGAGCATCAACCTGCTGCAAGTCATGCGCGACTACCTGGCCGATCGCAAATTTCTGGACAAAGCCTGCGACATGCAGATCAAGAAAGGCGATACGGCGCTCCTCAAAGCCCTGGCCGGCCCCATGCACATGGACAAGTTCGCCCCTTACATGATGGAACAGACAAACGCCGCCGATCAGGACATCATTCTCATTCATGGCATTGGGTCTGTCTGGCCGGTACTTCGTGCCCACAATCTGCTGAACAAACTTCACGGCTTGCTAGGTCATAAACCTGTTGTGCTGTTTTACCCGGGCGAATACAGCGGCCAGAGCCTGACGCTGTTCAACCGCATTCCAAGCAACAACTACTACCGGGCCTTTTCACTGGTGCCCCGCAATTGATTCGCAGTACCTGACCGAATTACAAGGATGATCAGCAATGACGATTAAAGACCTCTTTTACAAGCCGCTAGACCGCTCCATTAACGGCGTTGTCAAAGCCGACCAGTCGGATGACGCCACCGTCTGGCAGGAGTTGGAAGAGTATGTCGTCACCAACGAGTTAGAGAAGCACTTCCGAGATTTCTTTGAGAGCTACAACACCGATCTCAAAGACCCTTCCATCTCCAACCGGGTGGGCATCTGGGTTTCCGGTTTCTTCGGGTCAGGTAAGTCGCACTTTCTCAAAGCGTTGTCTTACGTGCTGGAAAACAGGGAAGCCCATGACAACCACGGCAACACCCAGCCGGCCGTAGATTTTTTTGACGAGCACAAGCTGCGTGATGCGATGGTCCGCGCGGATGTGCAGAAGGCTGCGGCCACACCATCCGATGTCATCCTGTTTAATATCGATTCCAAAGCCAGCTCCAACGATGCCGGCAATCCGATCCTCAACGTCTTCCTGCGTGTCTTTAATGAGTACCAAGGCTACAGTGGCGACCACCCCCACATAGCCCACATGGAACGCCACCTGGAACAAAAAGGCGCTTACCAGGCCTTCAAGGATGGGTTCACGGAATCCACCGGGTCAGACTGGGAAGAAGAGCGTGATGGCTACCAGTTCTATCAGGATGGTATCGAGGCTGCGATTGCAAAAGCACTGAACCTCTCAGCCGATGCCGCCCACAAATGGTTCGAAGAATCCGAAGAAACTTTTTCGGTCTCCGTTGAGAACTTCTGCCGATGGGTAAAAGAATACCTGGATGCCCACGGTCCCAAACACCGCATGATTTTCATGGTTGACGAAGTAGGGCAGTTCATCGGTTCCGACACCAAGCTGATGCTCACCCTGCAAACCATCACCGAAAACCTGGGCACCATCTGTAACGGTCGGGCCTGGATTGTGGTCACTTCGCAGGCCGATATGGAAGCGATACTGGGTGATCTGACTTCATCCAAAGCCAATGACTTCTCCAAGATTGCCGGTCGATTCAAAACTCGCTTGTCGCTGTCCAGTTCCAACACAGACGAAGTCATCCAGAAGCGTCTGCTCAAGAAAACCCCGGAAGCAGAAGCTGAACTGCGTGGTGCCTGGGAAAAGAGCGGTGATATTCTCCGCAACCAGATCACGTTCGATCGCTCTGGCCCGACTCTCAAAAACTTCGACGGCCCTGAAAGCTTTGTTGCCAATTATCCCTTCGCGCCTTACCACTTCCAGCTGGTGCAAAAGGTCTTCGAAGAAATTCGCAAAGTCGGCGCAACCGGTGCCCACCTGGCCTATGGTGAGCGCTCCATGCTTGATGCCTTCCAGATGGCGGCCATGAGTGTGGCGAGCAAAGACATTGGCGCACTGGTACCTATGCACGCCTTTTACCGCTCTGTGGAAGGCTTCCTGGATACCGCAGTCAAACGCACCATTGATCAAGCCAGTGAAAACGCCAGCCTGGATGCCTTCGACGTTCAGATCCTCCGCACCTTGTTCATGATCCGCTATGTGGATCTGATAAAAGGCACTCAGGATAATCTGGTCACCTTGTCTATCGAGAAAATCGACGAAGACAAACTCGGCCTTCGCCACCGAATCGAAGAAACCCTGCACCGACTGGAAAAAGAAAGCCTGATCACTCGCAATGGCGATGAATTCGTGTTCCTCACCAATGAAGAACGGGATATCACTCGCAAGATCAAGGCCACCGACATTGCCAGCACAGAGGAAAATAAGGAACTCTCCAACCTGATCTTCAAGGATCTTCTGAAGGACAAGAACA
>Ga0307964_1000915_pt1 | contig 13017 bp, 8 predicted proteins | sample OrgLakmetagen596_FD_201823 | JGI IMG/M metagenome (GOLD analysis project Ga0307964, IMG submission 201823) | Saline water microbial communities from Organic Lake, Antarctica - #596 | ecosystem: Environmental > Aquatic > Non-marine Saline and Alkaline > Saline | place: Antarctica: Organic Lake... | reverse complement strand
ACCGGATGTCGGGATGACATCCGAACCGGTTGACGGGCGGATATTGGATGCGCGCACGGACGAGAATGGCCTGGTCTGGACTCGGCTTGATAGCGGTGACACCGTCGTCGGTGCGCTTGGTAAAAACGAAACCGAACCGATCGGCCTGCTGCTGCCATTCGATGACGATTGGTCGATCCGTCTCGCCGCCGCAGATCGCATTCGACGCCACCTTATCGGCCTGCAAGTTGACCCGCTGCTCACGGCGCAACGCCGCATCCGTCTGAAACATGCCCTGCGATGCGTCGACGGGCGCGACGCCGATGCCAGCTATCGCGCCTTGGCCGTCACGCTTTTCGGTGAAGCACGCGTCGCCGACGAGCCGTGGAAGACGAGTTCGCTGAAGGCGCAGGTGGCGCGACTGGTGGCGCACGGACGGATGATGGTTGACCGCGGCTATCGCCATCTTCTGCGCGGCAAATCCCGCTGACATGCCGATTGACGCGCCGATTGTCTTCCGACGATAGGTTCCGCTATTGTTCCCGCATGACGAACGAGACCGCAGAAATCCCACAACCCGCACCGAGGATTATCGGTCGAACCCGCCGCCTAACCTCGCAGCATAGGACCCTCTTCGACCGGATCTTTCACAGCGGCGGCGGATACGTTCTGGATTTCTCGGACCGGACGATGGCCGAATGGTTCGAGGAGACGGTCGGCCTCGATATCTTCCAAGATCGCTTTCAAGTGGACGGCACCAGTAAATGAAAGACGCTCCGGGGCTTCGTCGCCGTCGCCGAACCACGGCTTGTCGCCCACGTTTTGCGCGCCCTATGGGACTATCGCTGTACCCTGACGGATTACTCGGAACCTGAGGCCGACGAAGAAGAGCGCCTGAAAGCATGGCTCGTACAGTTCACGGACGAACTCGAAAGCGCGTCGTCGCTGAACCTCGACGACGCCCTCAAGGATTTCTCCGGTGACACGACGTTGCCGAAACTGCGCGCGTCGATCGCCGCCGATCTGATCGCGGAAAAGCCCGACGTCGCGCTGGACCACGTGCATACCTATTGCGTCAAACGCTTCCGCAATCTGCTGTCGGCGCGCGGCCAACCCACGGATGCCACCGTGCCGCTCAACGCGCTTTTCGGAGCCTACGGGAAAATCCTGCGCGACGAGGGTGCCGTCAGCGCGTTCGCCCAGCCGACGCTTCGCGTCCAGCACAGGCTGTTCGACGGGCTGAACCAGGCCCGCAACAAACGCTCCTTCGCGCATGACAACGAGTTGCTGACGGTCTCCGAGGCACAGGACCTCGTTTCCCAAGCCGCACAATAATTCAACCATATCAGCGCCTTGCGGCACTTTGTGGGATGTTCCAATTTTGTTCTTTCCGCGAAGTGTGGGATTTTCGGATAGTTTTGTCCCAAAGTAAGGCTGTTTTGGGACGCCTCGATACCGCCCTCAAAACCGCGCCCCTGGTGAACAGGGCGCGGTTTTATCATTAACAACAGGGGTTTGCTCTGTTCATAGGCCTGTTCAGGACAGAACCGCACGGAGCGTCCTGAACAGCGACCAGATATCCCCTATCTCTCTCTTTTATAGAGATAAAAAAGGAGTTGTCTGACCTGTTCAGCAGGCCGTTCAGCAGGCTCTAAAAACTGTTCAGCAAGACCTGTTCAGCACGTTCAAACAGAACAAATATAGAACATTCTCTTGAACAGGGATTTCGAATTGTATTACAGTGACTTAGCCGCTTCGTGTTCAGGGCGTCTGCCGTGTTCAGATCGGGTCCGACGTCAACGGGAGAGGCGTTTTTCCCGGTAATTTCCGGGTGGAAAATCGACGTTTTTCCGGCTCAAAGGAGACGGAAAATAGCAACATATGGGATCGGGAAATTCCCCGCGCCCTACAGTTTGCGTATAGTGCGCTTGACGGCGCGCACAGGTCGGGAATAAAAAATGAGCGTGGAGGATATGCACGTGAATGCCGAGCCAAGAACTTTCCGACCTCCGACCGATCGGCAGATCGAGCTGATGAGTTTCATGGCGTCGTACCACGCGGCCTATGGGGAATGGCCGAGCCATCGTCAGATGGCCGCGGCGCTTAGCATCAACTCGCCGAACCTATCCCCCTATCTGAACCTGCTCGAGGCCAAGGGTCTCCTGACCAGGATCGAGGGGAAGTCTCGTCGCAACCGGGCTCTCACCGAGCTTGGTCGCAAACTCGCAACAGACCAGGAGTGGCAACCACGACTCATTTAGGGCGTCCATGAAAGACGAAGCCCCGGAATGCGCCAACATCCCAGGGCTCCAAATTCGATAAGACTTAGCCGGTCTTGAGGGGATATTATCCCTTGGGCGTCCCCGAATCAAGGGGGACCAATGGGCAATATTGTCCAATATCTTGAAACGAACCACATCGTGGTCATGCCGTTTTCGGATCCCGGTCCGGACCCGCTTCTGCATGGTCAGCTTGAAGATACGGTTCGGGATCTCCGTCAGGCAGAGCTTGTCCACGCCGGCCTGGCGACGGCCTCCGTCAAGAAGGGCGTCGCCAACACGGCCTCGGCCTTGCGGGCCTTCCGTGCGGCGTGTCGTCTGGACCGCCATGACCGGGTCGAAAGCGAACTCATGGACCCCGCGCATTTTGCCCGGTCCTGCGACCTGATCTACGGCTCCGGGATCTCCGACAAGACAGCCAGGCGCCATGTCTCGGAGCTGAACAAGCGCATCCGCCCATGGGCCATGGCCCTGAAAAAGGAGCAACTGGCACATTGCACGACGTTGAGCCAGGCTCTCCGGGCTCTCATGACAATGTCAGGGCATTCGATCGCGGAGCTGGCGCGGCGCGTATCGGTGAAGGCCAACACCCTTCAAACCTGGGCAAGCGGGAAGGAGGTTCCCTCAACCCCCGCGACGCTCCAGGCGATCGGCCGGGTGGAAGCGGAGCTGGGCGCGCCAGCTGGCATGCTGTCGCGCTTTTGCGAAATCAAGAAGATCTACATGCGCCCCGAGCGTCTGAAGATCGATATAGAGTTGCGGGAGCTGAAACGGGTCCGCCGCGCCCTGCCGAATGATTTCGAGACTCTGAGCGCCGACAAGCAGCAGGAAATCTACGATTGGGTGATGAGCAACATCATCCTCTCTCCGACCGATGACGAAGGCGACGAGGTTGGCAGCCGCGAACCCTATCGTTGCAAACTGCGCAGGAACGGATGGCATGTCGACACCCCTGGCACGTTCAGGGCTCCGGACCGTCTGCGCCAGCAGGTCGAAGGCCTCGTAAAATTCAAGACGGCGATCTTGCTTCCGGAGGGAAAACAACGTGACTCGGAAAGCGGGCGCTGGACCTCCGATGAGAGTGTCAGCTCAAAGCTGATCGTCCTCGAGATGTTCTTCGGTGCGCTCCACAAAAAAGGCACCTCAAAAGAAAATCTTGGGCTGGAGAACGTGCTCGATACCAAGAAAATCGATGTGTTCATAAACTACATGCGCAAGCGGCGCGGCCTCTACACCGAAACCACCCCTCTGGTCTTGATGTCGCTTGCCGGGCACACGAACACCGAGACCGGCTACATCACCCAGCACAAGGCGGAAATCCTGGGTGCCAAAACGCGAGTCACCGACAAGGCGTGGGCGGACAAATGCGCAGCGGCCAACGCTTTCCTCTGGAGCCGCTGGCGCCAGATCAAGCCCCATATCGAGGTTGGACGGGATCCGTTCCTGCCCATCAGGGCTGTCATCGATACCCGCACGCCCTTGCATGCCTACTACGCCATCGCCGACGAGATCCGGATCCGCACACCGTTGGCAGCTGCCAACGAGCTGCAGCGCGCCAGGTGCTACCGGGATCTCATCATGTTCCGGTATACCGGCCAGTTCCCCCTTCGCGCCGGCAATTTCAGTCGGCACCGGGTTCTGCCGAAAGGCGCTGCGAAAACCTCGATGACAAAGCTTCGGCGGCGGCTCGTCTCCGAACTTTGGTGGGACCCGAAGGAAAAACACTGGGTGCACCGCCAGCCCAAGGAGTCGTTCAAGAACCGGAAAAGCCCTGCAACCAAGGATATCGAGATCGTTCTCCTCGACACCGATGAACTCTACCGCGAGCTCGATGAGTACCTGCGGCTGCGCCCCGTGCTTCTCGACGGACACCCGGATCCGGAAGTGCTGTTCGTGGCCGACATGACCCAAGGCAACTCCAACAGGACGACCTTTACACCATCGGCCTTCAATCAGGTCTGGAAGAACATGATCCGGCGCTACGGGATCTATAACCCCTATACCGGACAGGGCGCGATTGCCGGTCTGAAGGTTCATCCGCCTCACGCCGCGCGGCATATCCTGGCCACGCACATCCTGCGGGTCGATGGCAGCTTCGCCAAGGCAGCGGCAGCCATTTTCGACACGGAAGCAGTGACCATGAAACGCTACGCCGAATTCAGCGCCGAGCATCAGTATGAGTTGGCACGCGATGTCATCATGAAGGATCCTCCCCGATCCCGCCTCGCGGGGAGGAGTCTCTGAGCCATGTCCTCCCGCCGTTACGATGTTGACGAGATCAAGACGCTCCTGACCCAGGAGCGCAATATCGTGCGCGTTCTCGAGGCGCTCTATAACGGGGAGGCGATCTTCGATCGGCAAACCAATTCCTACCGCCTGGCGGATATCCGGGGTGGCGAGGGCAAGAGCTGCCAGATCAAGATTTCCGGGCAATACGCGGGCCGATTCATCGACTTCAACCCGGCCTGCAGCCATGAGAAGGGCAGCCTGATCGACGCGGTCATGGCGGTGCAGGGTTCGGATTTCATCGGCGCCATAACCTGGCTCGGGGAACTTCTCGATGCCTCTCCACGCCTGCAGAGTGTCGGGACGCCTGTGAAGCGGTCCGAGGGCTCGACCCGCTCCCAGGAGACGGCCCTCATCAATCCGGAGTCGCATCATCGTATGCAGCGCGCTCTCGAGCGTGCCCCGGAAGCTGTCGCGTACCTGCATGGGCGCGGCCTGACCTTCAAGACGATGCAGCGTTTCGGGCTTGGTATTGCCCAGGCCTACCCGCCGCGGACTCCGGCCGAAGAGCAGGTGACCGGGGCGATCTCCTCGCCCGTGATCGACCGCCACGGACGGTTTCTGTCGCGCGTCCCGAAAACCACGGTGCCGGGATACACCACCAATCCGCGCGACGAGAAAGGTTGGAGTACCGGCTCGCCGCTGACGTACTGGAACGGCCGGGCGCGCGGTAAGACCGTGCTCTTCGTAGCCGAGGGCATGAAGGATGTCTGGCGTCTCAGCCAGGAGCTCGAAGGCACCAGCCTCGACAGCCGCATGGCGATCATCACCTCGACCCACGGCTCGGGCATCCCCGAAGAATGGCGCGACAATGATTTCTGGAAGGAGTGGGACGCGGTCTACCTGGGACACGACAACGACGCCGCCGGCGAGCGCATGGCGCAGCGGATCCGGGAGCACGCCTTCCGCGATATCCGGCGCCTCGAAGTTCCGCGCGCGAAGGGCAAGGACTGGACCGACTTCTTCCAGGGCGAAGGCACGCTGGCCGAGTTCGAGGAGATGGTCGAAAACGCGCCGAGCCTCGGCCTTCGCCTGCCTGAACCCAGTCCCAACAGGCCGCTCGAGGAAGATGATGACGGCACCTACGAGATCGAGCGGATCAACATCAACGGCGCTTTCGTCGGTGGCTACATGTATTACCCGTTCCGGGTGCGCGAGACCCGCACGGAGAGCCAGTGGGTCACCGAACGGGACGGCACGCGACACAAGCAAGCGACGAAGGTCCATGCCCGCATCACCCAGGTGGTGCGCTCCGACGGGATCGTGCTGACGCCCCGCGAGATGCCGGCGCCCGCCGGTACGCCGGAGGAGAGCCGGATCGTCGCCCTCGAGGACGGTACGATCGTCAGTTCGATACCGAACCCAGAGGATTACTCGACATGGAGGTATCGCGCGATCCGGCAGTATATCGATGAAGTGCAGTCCGGTCGGCCGGCCCACCGTCCGCTCGACGAAATCGTCGATGATCTCATGGCGTATATCAAGACGCTGACCTGGCTGCCCTATAAGAGCGATTATGCGCTGCTCGCGGGCTATGTGGTCCTGAGCTACGTCTTCAACGCTTTTGACGCGATTCCGATGATCCTGATCAATGGCGAGAAGGGATCGGGCAAGTCGACGACCGCGGAAGGTCTCGCCGATCTCAGCTACAACGGTCACGTGCTGGGCGCCGGCTCCGAGAAGGCAATGATCCGTTTCGTCGACCAGGCCCGCGGTCTCGTGGTGCTCGACGACCTCGAAAAGGTCGGCCGGCGCAGTGGCAGCGACGTGTCGGAGTTCTCCGACGTGAACCAGATGCTGAAAGTCTCCTACAACAAAGCGACCGGCGTGAAGACCGTGGTCGACAAGCACGGCAACAACCAGCGGCTCATGTTCTACGGCCCGAAGATCATCACCAACATCTCCGGCCTCGACCCGGTCAACGAGAGTCGGACCTACACGATCTTCTGTCGGCCGATGCCGGCCGAGGTCGCGACAAGCGGTCAGATCACGGGCCTGAACCGCGAGATCAGCCATGAACTGCGTCAGGAACTGCACGCATGGGGCATGTCGAACGCGCTCGCCGCGAACACCGCCTATCGCAAACGGATGACCAGTCTCGGCGACCGGGCGAAGCAGATCGCGGCCCCGCTCGAGGTCATCGCCGAGCTTTCCGAGCATGTCGATTTTGCTTCGGCCCTGAAGGATGCGCTCGACCGCCAGACCGCGAAGCGTACCGATGATGTCACGCCCATGGAGCTCGTCCGGGTCGCCTGCGAGGAGCTCGTCCTGCGCGGGGCGCGTCACTACATCACCGCCGAACAGCTGCGCTGCGAGTTGGCCTTGATGCCCGAGAGCATGCTGCTGCGGGACGGCCCTTCGGTGCCCGAGGATCTCGCCGTGCTCAAGGACACGCGCTGGATCGGCAAGGCGCTGATGGCCCTCGACATCCGGAAATCCAATGCTTCCTCGCGCCTGCGTCTCTACGGTGCCTACAATCGCTGGTATGATCTGAACCCCGGCTTCGTCGAGGAAGTGCTGGCGTCCCGCACCGAGGTCGACGATGCTCCCGCGCAAGCCTATCCCGGAACCGGCACCCGTCACGCGCTGGCCTATTGCGAGGGCGTGACCTGCGCGCACTGTCCCTACGCCTCGGTCTGCACCGCGGTGATGCCCGAGGTGCGAGCGGCCAAGAAACAGGCTGATCCGCAAGCCGGTCGCTGACGGCCCCTTGCGCCCAGAAAAGGACACGCCCCATGGCGCAACGTAAAAGCTCCCTGCGCGACCTGGCCGCAAAATCCAGGAAGGACGGGTTGGCAGATGCCAACACCGGACATATGGCAGGTCGGATCGCCGAGCTCGATCCGGCCCTGATCCATGCCGGCGGTCTCGAGGATCGCATCGATGTTGGCCAGGCAGAAATTGCCACCCTTGCGGAGAGCTTGCGCAAGGCGGGACAGAAAGTGCCAATCATGGTGCGGCCGCATCCCGCGCGCCCTGGAGAATACGAGATCATCGCCGGTCGCCGGCGCCTTGCGGCCTGCAGGCTCGCGGGCCTTCATGTCCGCGCCGAAATCCAGGATCTTGACGATGCCTCCCTGGTCATGGGCCAGGCGATCGAAAACATCGCCCGCGAAGACCTCACATATATCGAACGCGCGAAGCTCGCGGTGCGGATGGTCGATGAGGCCGGGCTTGCGCCGGCCGATATCGACACCGCGTTCTCATGCGGAAAGACAGACAGATCACGGTATCTGAAGATCGGCGGTGGCATCCCCGACGATATCCTGGCCTTCGTTGGCAAGGCGCCCGGTATCGGGCGTCCTCGCTGGGAGAAGCTCGTAGCCCGGATGGAGGCCGACGAGAGGGCGCTTCCCCGGATGCGGAAGGCTTTGGCAGCTGCCAACACCGAGAATGATAGCCTGGCCACCTCGGATGCTCGATTCTCGCACCTCTTCGAGGCCGCCTTCCGGTCCGAGACACCCGAGCCTGGCAAGGGCAACCCGGGAGCGGGTACCCGGGAGGTCCGTATCCCGTCCCACGACAAGCCTGTTGGCACGATCAAGCGCACCGGCACCGGAGTTCATCTGACACTCCGCGATGCGCCAAAGCCGGGGTTTCTTGATTGGCTCGATCGCAACGTCGAGGCGGTGATCGGGCAGGCGCTGCGGGATTATGAACGTGACACGACGCTCGACGAGATGGCCGAGGGCTTCGAGGGTGACGACAAGGATGAGACATGAGCCGGAAGATGAAGATCATCGCGGTCGCCACACAGAAGGGTGGCGCCGGCAAGAGCACGATCTCGATCCATCTTGCGGTTCATGCGATGCAGTCCCGCAAGAACGCCCAGGTCATTCTCCTTGATCTCGACCCGCAGGGATCGGTCGCCGAATGGGCAAAGTTGCGCGAGCTTGAGGACCCGATCGTGCTGCAGGCCATGCCCGGCAATCTCTCGGCTTACCTGTCCCAGGCCGAGGAGGACGGCGCGGACTATGTCGTGATCGACACGCCACCTCATGCAGGTGGCACGATCGACGCGGCGATCCGCGCGGCGGACCTGGTGGTCATTCCCATTCGGCCGGGCCCGTTCGACATCAACGCGGCCGCCGGGACAGTGGAGATCATGGAGCAGACCGGCCGCCCCGGGATCTTCGTGTTGAGCCAGGTGGCTGCCGTCGGACCAGAGGGCGACGACACAGCCGCCGTACTCCAAGAGCTCTATCCGGATGTGCCGGTGGCCAAGGCGCGACTCGGCCAGCGCAAGGCCTTCATGCAGGCGCTGATCTCCGGTCAGGCCATCACCGAGTTCGACCGGCCGAGCTCGAAGGCCGTCGGCGAGATAAAGGCGCTGTTCCGTGAGGTACGGAGCAGGCTGTAGTCGACAGAACCTTCGTCGGATCAATCAAATACGGACTTCCGATTTTGGCGGCCCGAACCCATCTCGTTTAGCAATGACGCAAGAAGACAAGAGCAGCATGGTCAACGTCACGAGTGTAAATCTCTCCGCACCTGCCGACTGGCAGGCATTCGAGCGGCTGACGAGGGATCTGTTCGAGAGCGAATGGCAAACAGACGATGCTCGCGCCAATGGCCGATCGGGCCAAGAGCAGCACGGTGTTGATGTTTATGGCACGGACCGGGTTCACAATAAGTGGGTTGGCGTCCAGTGCAAAGGTCGCTCCGGAGGCTATTGGAACGCCCTTAAAGAAAAGGATCTTCGCGAGGAGGTCGAGAAGGCCAAGTCTTTCCACCCCCCTCTCGACAGGTTCATCCTCGCCACCACAGCGCCCAATGATGCGCGAATACAGGAAGTCGCGCGCGAGCTGAATGAGAAGAACCGCAAGGCACTTCTCTTCGAGGTTGATGTCATGGGCTGGGACGAGATCAAGCATGTTCTCAATCGCCATCCTCGCGTTGCGGTAATTCATTGTTCGGGCGTATCGACGATCGCCGACCTCCAAATATCGGAAACGATGAACGAATTCCGTGACGACGTCTCCCGTGGACTCGCGGGAGTCACGGCAAGCTTTCTCGACTTCCAGAAATCAGTGTCGGCTGCATTGGAGCGCGAACCGTCCAATGACGCACTCGGTCAGCGCATCACCGACGCCGCCGATCTCCTGAACGATAGCCCGGCGCAAACCGCCATCACCCGGCTTGAACGGCTTCTCGAAACCGAGGGCCGCACTGCCAGTGCTCGAGACCGATTCCGTATCAAGGCCAATCTCGGGTCTGCCCATTTTGCCAATGGAGACAAGGAAACCGCAGTAGCCTGGTACCGACAGGCCCACGACGAGTATCCCGATACATCCGAGGCACTATCCATACTGGCGGCTGCCGAGTCCATGGCAGGCAATCGTGAGAAGGCGGCCGAACTGGCTGCCAGCGCCATGGCGATGCCTGAGCCGCAACAGCGGGCGGCCGGAGTCTTCCTGGAGACGGCTCCGGCGGAAACACGATGGCAGGAGCTTCAGGCCCAGCTTCCGAAACAGTTTCAGCGGATCCCGGAGTCCCTTCTGGCGCTCGCGGAGCACGCCCAGAAAGCGGGACAGACCAAGGATTGCCGGCGGCTGACCAAGGATGCGGTCAATCGGGATCCCGACAATTGGCGCGTGCGCGCATACGCGGGCTACCTCAAGCTCCAGGAGGTCGCGGAGCGAGAAGACATCCGCAGCCTCAGGCTCATGCGAAAAAGCGACATCGAGATCGTCGAGGATGCGAGGGCACACTTTCTCGTTGCCTGGGATCTGCTGCAGAAAAGCGGATGGGCCCGAGAGGCCGAAACCTGCGTCATGAACGCTCTCTCGGCCTCCCTTATGCTTGGGGATGAAGCGAAGGCGGAAGGGCTCATCGAAGAAGCCTTCCGAAGAATTGGAAATACGCCGCAACTGCTCCGGTTCCGCGCCGCCCATCAGATGCACAAGGGTGAGGATGGCGCGGTTGCCGATGCCCTGTCGAGGATTCCGGAAGACGATCGGGATCCGAATGACGAACTCATGCTTCTCCAAGAGCGGATCAATGAAGGCGATCCAGCCGACGCCCTCGCACGCGCCGACGTCCTATATCGTGAAGCCGAAGACGCCGGTTTGTGTGTCGCATTTGGCAACTGCCGCATCCTGGCTGCTGCGCAGATCAACCCTGATCTCTTCAAGGAAGTCGCCCATGACGTCCTGACGGAGCATCCGGACTCCGCTCTGCTCTTAGCCTGTTTCGTGTTCAACCATCCTGGGGAACTCGACGATCTCGCGGTTATCGATCGCCTTGCCGAATTGGCAGAACAGGAGACCAACAGCTTCGCTCGGGACCGTGCAGCACATGCCCTCGCCAAGGTCGGCAGGAACTCCGAAGCTGCGGACATTTATCTCGACCTCTGCAGTCCTGACACCGATACGCCCCAGCTTCGAATGGCCCTCCAGACTCTGGTGAATAGCCGAAGAATCCGCGAAGCACGGGAACTCTATGGCAAAGTCGACGCCGGGATCAAAGAGACCGCGAGCATGCGCAGGATCGGCGCAGTCATCTTTCAGTGCGCGGGCAACTTGAAGGGCGCCAGAAAAGAACTCGAGCACGTGTTCGGCAAAGGGGGCGAAACCCTCGAAGACCGCGCACGCTGGATCGATATCGGTGAGCGCCTGCCGGACATCTCGTCAATTCTCAAGTATCTCGACACCGTGCCCATGGATATTACTGGCGATCCCCGGGTGCGCATGCATCTTGCACACAAGCTCGATCACTACACGGACGACTTCCAAAGGGCGCTCGAGATCGGATACCGCGCATTGCGCGACGGCTACGAAGACCCCCATATACATCTCGGTTTCATGGTCGGATTGATCCTGACCGGCCGGTCTGGGCGACATTTCGATTTCGACCGAGAGGTCGTCGAAGACGATACAGTGGTTGTGATCTCACGCGATCACGCTGACCCTCTCACGAGGATTATCGAAACAGCCCCGACCCCGCGGTCAGACCGCGACGAGATTTCCCCTGATGACCCGCTGGCTCTTCGCCTGGTGGGTAAGGCCGTGGGTGACAGTCTCCCGATGGACTCTGCGATCGGAAAACTCAACGCCACGGTCACAAAGATCCTGTCCAAGTATGCGCATGCGTATCACCGGTCTCAGAAGGACTTCGAGCGCCTGTTTCCCGAAAGCAAGATATTCGGAGCGCTGCGGATCGATGAAAATGATGTGGAAGGAAGCTTTCGTCCTATCCTCGAAAGCGCCAGGGAGCGTGCAGAGCAGGTCAGGCGCATCGAGGAGGCCTACGAGTCAGGGAAGGCCCCCATAGCGTTGTTGGCCGCCGCTGGTGGAGGCACGGTCTTCGATTTCTGGGACTTCCTTCGGTACCACGGCCGCATCAAGATCAAGATGGCTCTCGGTAATGCCGTTGAAAGGAAGGCGGCAACGCAATCGGTTATGGCTGCGCCGGGCGTAGTTGTTGACCCCATCACTCTCTACGGCGCCCAGACCCTCGGCTTCGCCGACACCCTCCTCCAGGCCTGCCCGGATTCGCATATCACCCAGAGCAGCATCGACCTGCTTCACGAAGCCTACCAGGCCAGAGTGGATGCCATCGGGGGAGAAGGAGACCGAGGTAGCTTCGTCGCGGATGAGCACGGAACACGTATCGTTGAGATGTCCCGAGAGACCTCCGACCTTCTCATATCGAACCTCGGACGAACCCTCGAACTGGCAAGAGGCCTGAAGATCGCCATGCCGGAAGAAGGCACCGCCCTTAATCCGGATTTCGAAGCAGTCTTCGAAGACGTGGGCCCGTGCTTTGTGGATACGCTGGTAGTCGCCAAAGAGAGGGGGTGGACATTGCTGGCGGATGATACCGCCCTCCGGCTGTTCGCGGGCCTGGATGGTATCTCATCGGCCTGGAGCCAGGTCGCGCTGCAGATCGCGCGCAACAAGGGCGTGATTTCCCAGGATGCGTATTCTGACGCCCTCGGGGCAATGCTGGAGGGAAACTACCGATACGTCAGCATCGACGGAGACACGACGCAATTCGAATGGGAACGCAGAGGCACGTCTCCCTGGTTGAAGCAATTCCTCGATCATATCGCCCTGCCGACGAACGACCCATGGAGCATTGCTCAGCTGATCGGAACGAGCCTTCTGGAGCTCTGGGACGACAAGGACGATGGAGCGCGCTGTGCCGCCTATGCCGCCTTCATGCTTGAAGCACTCTCAGAACGGTTGGGCGAAGACGGGGCGATCAAGATGCTGCAGAATTCCGTCGCCGCGGCAGTTTCGAGGACGCAGAGAACCGCCCGCATGATCAAACTCCCCCCTCTCTTGTAGAGCACTACACACCTCGTCTCCCCAGGTCTTCTGGCCCTGAAAATTAATCGAGACTATAAAAAATCCGTCCTGAACACAGTTGGGGACTGCGTGAAATCAGCGCGGAATCTGAGCAATTTAGGTAGCGACGACCTTATGGAACACGAAGACACCTAAGTTGGCAGCTGCCAACTTCAGTCAGC
>Ga0307964_1000868_pt1 | contig 13563 bp, 12 predicted proteins | sample OrgLakmetagen596_FD_201823 | JGI IMG/M metagenome (GOLD analysis project Ga0307964, IMG submission 201823) | Saline water microbial communities from Organic Lake, Antarctica - #596 | ecosystem: Environmental > Aquatic > Non-marine Saline and Alkaline > Saline | place: Antarctica: Organic Lake... | reverse complement strand
TTACGTAGTATGAGCGGTCAAAACGGCCCCATGTTTATCGATATATCGCTCATTTCACGACAAATTTGAGCTGCCCGGGCCTCCCAAGTGTGAAGGCACTTTCTTTCCCGTAGCTTGTTGGTGATGCCCTGCAGTTCTGTTCTATCCTTCGCTAGCCTGGTCAGTAAGTTAGGCGCCTCGATAAGGGAGGTTACCCAGCCTAGGCCACTTTCATGTACTATTCGGCCCGCCTCTGAATTGCCAGTTGTCATGATTGGTGTCTCGTAACCAATGGATTCAAAAATCTTCACGGGGACTGCAAAATCCAGATAGGGATTAGGGTTGCGTAGCATTATCATCAGATCACTTCTCTCATACAGCTGCTTCAGCTCATCTCCTGCCAGGTGCACTATCTCGGTTCGGTGGGAGATAAGAGTTTGATAGAAATGCGAAAATCGTTCCCATTCTGCCTCCCTGCAGCATACCGTTAAACGACAAGACGTCTGATTGACAGCATTGAGTATTGGCCTGAGGTCGTAGGTTGGTGGTTCCACGCCACCTACGTATAGCAAGCTCAAAGCCTCTTTGGAGTCTGCAGAGACCTTTTTCACCAAATGTGCTGCGCTACCTGGAGGCAGATCTGCGATTCGATTCATCCCTTTGGTCGAGGGGAGGGAATGCCTCATTCCCAATGAGGGCAGATACAAGGTGTGCACGTATCGTTGATGAAAAAGCCAGTCGTACCAATACAAAGGAATCGTAACCAAGCGACCGACCCATGGGAGCATAGATTTATATGCCGGGAACCGCCAGAATATATCTCTATAATATAGTGAAACTGGAATTCGCTGTCGGTGACAAAAATCTAAGAAAAGATGGTCGAGGAAGGGATGAGTGGGTAGTCGATGGGACTCTGTCATCGCGAACGGAATAGTCCTATTTTCACAGTAGACAAAATCATAGTGCTTTCCCTCACGTACAGCTTGCTTTATCCGGTTGATGGCGCGCCTGCGTTCGGATTGGCTCCCTGCGACGAGATCTACATTCACACCAAGTGTTTTGAACGCTTTCAGGATTTGGAATGGGCGCACCTGGCTCCCGGAGGTCCCGTTTGAGACTATGGGGCCCGGATGATGAAATATGATGCTGAGGTCTTGGAAAGAATGGCCTTGGCTCATTTTGGATCGGCTTCTGGCGGCAAAGACCTGGATGGTAATTGGATTTTTGGCGCATTTCCAACGTTAGCTAACTATTGACTGAATCTAAAGGGAGCAGTAATGAAAAAGCGATTCGCCCTCATTGGGGCAGCTGGATATGTAGCGCCGCGCCATATGAAAGCCATTCAGGATACCGGAAACAGCCTGGTCGCGGCTTTGGACAAGAGCGATTCCGTCGGTATTATTGATAGTTTTTTTCCGGAAGCGGATTTTTTTACCGAATTCGAACGTTTTGACCGACACATCGATAAGTTACGCAGAGCGGACTCTGGTCATTCAGTGGATTTTATGTCGATCTGTTCTCCAAATTACCTGCACGATTCTCATGTCCGGTTTGCCCTTCGTTCCGGAGCAGACGCAATTTGTGAAAAACCGCTGGTGCTTAATCCCTGGAATATTGATGGTCTGATAGATATTGAAAAAGATACCGGCAAGCGTATCCATACTATTCTGCAGCTACGGCTGCACCCGGCGATCATCGCATTGCGGAACGAAGTGCAAGAGGAAAAGCGGGCCACCAAGCATGACGTCGACTTGACATACATCACAGCGCGCGGCAACTGGTATTTGCAGTCCTGGAAGGGTGATCTCAAGAAGTCCGGGGGTATCGCCACCAACATTGGCGTGCATTTCTATGACATGCTGCATTTTCTTTTCGGTGAACTTCAGGAAAACGTTGTTCACCACGATACTGAAACCACAGCCGCAGGCTATCTTGAATATGAGAAGGCCAGAGTTCGGTGGTTCCTGTCTGTAGATGATCGACATGTGCCGAGGGAAGCGAAGGAGAAAGGGCAACGAACCTATCGGTCTATCCAGGTTGATGGAAAAGAAGTCGAGTTTTCGAGTGGTTTTACAGATCTTCATACGAGAAGCTATGAAGAAATACTCGCAGGCAATGGGTTTGGGGTAGAAGAAAACCGGGTAGCCATAGAAACCGTTGCCAACATTCGTAACGCCGACCCAATCGGCCTGAAGCGTAATTACCACCCCTTCCTAAAAATCTGAAGCAGCAGGCTAAAAAGGGGTCTGACCCCGTGGGGTCAGACCCCACCCAAGCTAAAGAGGAAAACACATGCCCATAAAGATCCACCCCAGCGCCATAGTAGACGAAGGCGCCCAAATCGGCGAAGGCTCACGAGTGTGGCATTTCGTACACGTATGCGGCGGTGCCAAAATCGGCAAGAACGTTTCTATGGGCCAGGGTGTATTCGTCGGTAATAAAGTGACAATTGCCGATAACTGCAAAGTTCAGAATAACGTCTCGGTCTACGACAACGTTCATCTTGAGGAAGGCGTATTCTGCGGCCCCAGTATGGTCTTCACGAACGTCTATAATCCGCGTTCACTGGTCGAGCGCAAAGATGAATATCGCGATACGATCGTTCGCAAGGGTGCCACTCTCGGTGCCAACTGCACCGTCGTGTGCGGCATTACCATCGGGCAGTTTGCTTTCGTAGGTGCGGGCGCAGTCATTAACAAAGATGTTCCCGATTTTGCTCTGATGGTGGGGGTGCCCGCCAAACAGATTGGCTGGATGAGCGAGTTCGGCGAGCAACTGGATCTGCCGCTTACAGGTACTGGCTCAGCTGTCTGTGCCAAAACCGGGAAGCACTATAGCCTGGAGCAAGGCAAAGTAACGATATCGGAGGCATAGAACCATGCAAGTCGAGCTGATTTACCGGGATGGACAATTCCATCTGACCCAACCGCTAAAGCTCAAGCACGATGGCGTAACGCTCGTTGTGAATGTGCCAGATGAGGAAATTGACAACGCTGAAACGATTGCAGAGCAGTCTGATGCCGTCCAGCAGCGCGCCGGAAGCTTGCGGGAACGGCTGGATCAGATTCTGGATGCCGAGATGCCGGATGATGCCGCCTTGTCGCCGGTCTCCGCCAAGTCAGAAGCCCGTACTCAGGCTTTCGCGTTAAGAAAAGAGCGACAATGACGATGGATTTACTACTCGACGTTAATATCGTTGTCGATATCTGCACACGCAGGGAAGGTTTCCACAAGCAGGCTGAGCTGGCTATCGCCAAGTGTGAAGAAGAACAGGGTAAATTATGGCTCTATGCCGGAAGTGTGCAGACCCTTGAATATGTCATGCGAGCGGAGCTCAAGCGCAGTCAGGGAGCCCGGTTGCCCCCGATGACTGGCCGGCAGATTCAGCACAAAGCCAGGCAATTACTTAAAGCATTCACGCAGGATAAGCACTGGCTCGCGGCGCTCGCCAGCGAAGGTTCAGTGTTCGACAGTATTGATCCGGAAGATGAACAACTTGTTCTTGCACTTGATCGCTTCCCGGCCGATACAATAAATCTGCTCACGCGGGATCAAGACCTTTGTGCCCGCTATCCGGAGAAAACGACAACCCCAGAAGCTTATCTACAACAATCTGCAGAAAGTTCTGCGATTCCCTTTATTGATTTGGCCGCACAGCAGGATCAGATCCGGCCAGTGCTTGAGCAGAATATCCACCGGGTTCTGCATCATGGAAAATACATACTTGGGCCTGAAGTAGCCGAACTGGAAGAAAGGCTCGCAGATTACACAGGCGCCAAATACTGTATAACAGTCGCCAATGGCACCGACGCTTTACAGATTGCTCAGATGGCGTTTGGTATTGGCCCTGGTGACGAGGTGATCGTGCCAGGCTTCAGCTACATCGCCACTGCCGAGACACCCGCTTTGTTGGGTGCGCGGCCGGTGTATGTAGACATTGATCCGAAAACCTACAATATGAACCCGGAACTGCTGGAAGCAGCGATAACGCACCGAACCAAGGCCATAATCCCTGTTTCACTCTACGGACAGTGTGCGGATTTTGATGCGATCAATGTGATAGCAAAAAAATACAATCTACCAGTGATTGAAGATGGCGCACAAAGTTTTGGTGCGAGTTACAAAGGAAAGAAATCCTGCAACCTGACCAGCATCGGCTGCACGAGCTTCTTTCCCAGCAAACCCCTGGGCTGTTACGGCGATGGCGGTGCCATCTTCACCAACGATAACGAACTGGCCACGGTAATGCGCCAGATCGCCCGTCACGGCCAGGACAGGCGTTACCATCACATCCGGGTAGGCGTGAATAGCCGACTGGATACCTTGCAGGCCGCCATTCTTTTGCCCAAGCTGGACATATTAGACGACGAAATTGCCGCAAAGCAGACCGTCGCAGACCAGTATGCGCAGCTCCTGAAGCAGTCGGAAATATCCCTACCGTTCATCGAAAGCCAGAACCAGAGTGCCTGGGCACAATACACCGTTCAGGTTTCTGATAGAGAAAACTTACAGAAACAACTGGATGAGCAGGGTATTCCAACTGCCGTGCACTACCCCATACCGTTAAATCGCCAGCCGGCGGTGCAGGATACGAAAGTTGAACTATTAATTGGTGATCAGGCTGCGCGTAGGGTCGTGTCTTTGCCTATGCATGCCTACCTTCGGGGCGATTCGATACATCGGATTGTCCGCGCAATTTCTGCAGGATAAGTGGCCCGCTTCGTTCGTGACTAACAACCTGAAACAGCGTATTGCTCGCTTGCTACCCAATAATAACTTTGCTCGGGGGGTAAGTGTACTGGTCGGCGGCACCGCAAGTGCTCAGCTTGTGGTTCTGCTGGCGGCGCCCTTGTTGACACGCCTATACAGCCCTGACGATTTCGGTGTACTGGCCGTTTACATTGGCATTTTGTCCCTGCTGTCAGTAATTGCGAGCCTCAGATATGAACTTGCAATACCGCTGCCTGAAGATGAACGAGAAGCTGTCGCCCTAACTCTCTTGTCGTTTCTAATCGTGCTTACAGTCGCTGGGCTTGCGGGAATATCAGTGCTTTTCTGGGGGCAAGGCCTGACTGAACTGCTTCAGGTGCCTTCCCTGGCTGATTATCTATGGTTGCTCCCGGTGGGCGTTTTGTTCGCAGGAAGCTATCAAATTTTTACCTACTGGGCAGTTCGACTAAAACAATTCCCTGTTCTGGCTAAAACGAAACTTTGGCAGCAATTGGTAACTACGGCGTTACAAATGTCTGCATTCAAGGTGGGCGGTATTGGCTTGATTTTAGGGCAGGTGTCTGGCCAGAGTGTTGGGGTGTCCGCACTAGCGAAGAAGGTGATTTGCCGGGATAGTTGGAAAAATCCTCCGTTTGCGGAAATGAAGTTTGTCGCCTTGAGATACCGTAATTTCCCCCTTTTCTCCACATGGGGCGGCTTTTTAAACGCTGCGGGTACCCAGCTCCCGCCGCTTTTGTTTGCATCGATTTTCGGAGCGACAGCTGCCGGCTTGTACGCTCTAGCACATCGGATTATCGCGCTTCCTATGACGGTTGTAGGGCAAGCAGTTGGTCAAGTATTCCTATCCAATGCCGCGATAGATTTTCGCGCCGGTAAGCTGCCTCCACTTGTGATATCTGCTCAGCGTGCTTTAATAAAGATTATATTACCGCCTGTACTGTTCTTGATCTTATTTGGCCCAGAGTCTTTTCATATCGTTTTCGGAGAGAAATGGATCCAATCAGGGGAGGTGGCATCTTGGCTTGCACTGTGGATGCTCGTTTCATTTTCAACCTCGCCATTGAGTTCGGTTTTCACAGTAATCGAAAGGCAAGCTCTTGGCATGATTATGCAGGCAGTTCTTTTTCTGTTTAGAGTTTTAGGAATTTGTGTGGGAGTGTATTATCAGGACTTTATGCTAGCCATCATTTGGTTCTCGGTGTTTAATATTTTTGGTTATTTGGCATATCAGGTCGTTACGTTCAAGTCCTTGGGTTTAAAAATAAAGGATGCGCTAGAAGGTTATATTTTTGTTTTTCCCATTGTGTTTTTCGCGTTGCTCGTCAACGATCAGGTTACCAAAAATTGGTTACTTTACATTTTTTTGGGCGGAGTAATTTCATCAGTTATTTATTACTATAAAATGATGGTGAGTTTAAAAAATGATTAGAGCTATTTTATCAAAACTTGGCGGGGAAGGATTCGGGAGCAAAGATTTTTCGGTATTACTGCTTTTAAAATGTTTCGTTTTCCAAAAAATTCTTGGTTTCAATAGGAGGGTTCCATGGCCTGTCCACTGGACATCAAGTATACGACAGCCTTCAAGAATCGTTAGAGGAACCCGATGTCCGGGGTTGAGCATGGGGTGCCATATTGACGGGAGAAATGGAATTAAGCTCGGAATCAACGTCCGGATTGGGCCAAGGGTCTCTATTATTTCAATGAATCATGATCAGTATAACTTTGATAAATATATTGAATGTGGCCCTGTTGTGATCGGCGACAATTGTTGGCTCGCAACAAATTCAGTTATTCTCTCAGGAGTCGAACTGGGAGCCCATACTATCGTGGCCGCGGGTAGTGTGGTCACCAAATCATTCAAAGAGGGCAATCAAGTGCTTACGGGCATACCTGCTCGGGTGGTCAAGCAGCTGGAAAGCTATCGAGGGTAGCTTTTAAGGAGTTATTCGAAATCATACGATTCACTCTAGCGACATTAGTGGTGCTCTCAGCTTCAATAATATATTTTATTTAAATGTTATGATGGTGTTCTGAAATGATCAGAAGTAGTATTAAAGAGTATTTTAATCCTAAAAATTATATAAGAAAGTGTGCTGAGTTGTCTTTGTATACTATTTCGCCTGCCATTAAAATTTGGGAGGAGCGTAAAACAAATAGGTATGCTCTCTTGCCATTGAGCCATCAGCCCATTTTTATTATCGGTGCTCCAAGGACAGGGTCTACGATTTTATACCAAACAATAACAAATAAATTTGATGTTCTTTATGTTGATAATTTGATTTGTAAGTTTCATAATAATCTATTCTTTGGTTTTTGGCTAAGCAACAAAATTTTTAAGCAGCGCGCACACAATTGTTTTAATTCACAGCATGGCGATACTAAAGACTACGGTTTTCACGCACCGAGTGAGTGCGGTGGTTTTTGGTATAGATGGCTACCTCGAGATCGCCATTTTATTGATAACGATGAGATAAGCGATCAGATGGTCGCCGAGATTCGGCGTGAAATAACTGGTGTAATCAACTACTTTCAGAAACCGTTGGTCTTCAATAATAATAATGCTGGTATGAGAATTCGGCTCCTAAAGCAGTGTTTTCCAAACGCAAAGTATATAGTTGCAGATCGAAGCCCTCTTTATGTTGCCCAGTCACTTTTGAGGGTAAGAAAGTCAGTGAATGGTTCTTATGAAAAGTGGTGGTCTATAATGCCGAAGAATTATCAAGATTTACGAAAAAAAGATTGTTTTGAACAAGTCGTACTGCAGCACTATTATATTAACAAGCAAATTTTTTGCGACTTAGAGAGTATTTCCTATAAAAACCATATGACAGTGACTTACAATAATTTTTCATTGAATAAAAATGACGTAATGGACAAATTTTCCGAGTATATAAACTATCAGGCGGTAAGAGAATACTACGAGGAAAATGAGGTTGTGGAAAGCAGAGAAAATTCCCTTGATGAAGACAGCATAGAATATGTCAATAAAATAATCGGGAGTTTAGACTGGAATGATTATAAGAGCTAGGCCTAAATATTTAAATTCAATTAATATTGAAAAAATCTCGGTTAATGAAAGTTACGAGGAAGACAAATTTTATTTTACATCTGGAAGAGCTGCGTTAAAGTTTTATCTGAGATGGTTTTCGGAAAATAAAAATAGGAAAATTAGTATAGCAATGCAAGCTTTCAATTGCAGTGTCGTAATGGACGCCGCTTTGCAATCGGAGTGTTGTGTGTTTCTGCTCGACATTAAACTGGAAGATTTTTCTATTTCTTATAAGAGCATCGAGAGTCTGGAAAAAAATAATGAAATAGACGTTTTACTGTTAACGCATTACCAAGGAATTCCGAATCTAGAATATAAAAAAATTGTTGAACTTTGTCATGAAAAGAATATTGTTGTAATAGAGGATTTGGCCCAAACTATTGGTTCGAAAATAGATGGTATCGAAGTTGGTTCATTGGGTGATATAAATATATTTTCTTATGCTTTCGATAAGCCATTTACATGTTTGAATGGTGGTGCAATAAAGTTTAATGCGCCAGTAGATAGTGTCTTTTTTGAAAAATACGTTTGCCTCGATTACGAGGATAATAGAAGCGCCTTGTTGGATTTGAAGGTTTTGAAGTTATTGCTGAGAATTACGGATCAGGACTTCTATCGCCGTAATATTGACAGTGTAGATATCCTGCGTGTTCTTGCAAAACTCGGAGTTTCAGATTATTTTATTTATAAGTTATTTGAAGTAAAAGGTCTCGTATTTGCTTTTAAGTATTTAATAAAGTTTATAAAAAGGAAAAATAATAATATAATAAATCCTAAAAGGTTGCGCCCGATTAAGCGATCGTTGATAAGTATGCAGGAAGATAATTTCAAATACGATCCCTCAAACGCAAAGTATTTCGGTCGTTTGAGCGATGAATTTTCGGTAGTGTTTTTCGACAATCAAATTTCCACGGTGAACTGGAATCGGTTTTCAGTTTTGGACGAGAAGGGTTTACTCAAAAAGCATTTGTTGGACAAGGGCTATCAAGTAGGTAATTTTAATTGGCCCAAAACCCTGGGTTGCGCCAACGGATCTTTTAAATCTGTTACGACACATGAATCATTAGATAACTCATACTATGCAAGTAGATATATCATAAACATACCTGTCTGGACTAAAAGGACGAATAAAGAAAAGTATCGATTATTTTGCGCTACAGAAAAGACGATTCCCGTATTTAGCCAGGCCTGGTGGTTAGACGCGACCGCCGGTGATGCATGGGATGTTTGTTTGGTGGAGAAGGGTGGTGGGATCGTGGCGACTATGCCCTACGTAATAAAAAAACGGTATGGCATGAAAATAATCTCCCAACCGCCGCTCACCCAGACGCAAGGCCCCTGGTTCAGGCAGACCAACGCAAAATACGCCAAACGTCTGTCTCGTGAAAAAGATCTGATGCAGGCATTAATTAGCCAGTTGCCAAAGTATGACCATTTCGCCCAAAACTGGGATCATAGGCAAACGAATTGGCTGCCGTTCTACTGGAAAGGGTTTTCTCAAACAACCCGATACACTTACCGCATTGAGGATCTGAAGAGTAGCGATGAAATTTGGGCGGGCTTGCAACAAAATATCAGGACCGACATCAAGAAAGCAGCTAATCGTGAGAACCTGAAAATCCGTGACGATCTGCCACTTTCGGACTTTTATGCTCTGAATACAATGGTGTTCCAACGTCAGGGAAAAGCCGTTCCGTACAGCGAAACGTTTGTTGCTAATCTGGATCGAGCAGCGGCGAACCGGGGGTGCAGAAAAGTCTTCATCGCTGAGGACGAGCAAGGGCGGCATCACGCTGGACTTTATCTCGTCTGGGATGAGAACAGCGCCTACTACCTGATGGGCGGGGGCAATCCTGAACTTCGCAACAGCGGAGCTACCAGCTTGTGTATGTGGGAGGCAATCAAGTTTGCGTCAACGGTGAGTCAGGCTTTTGACTTTGAGGGTTCGATGCTGGAGCCAGTTGAGCGTTTTTTCAGGTCATTCGGTGCGGTACAAACTCCGTATCACTGTATCAGCCACACCCCTTCCAGAGTGCTGACCGCTGCAACTGCACTTCGGAGTCTTCTGAGGTGAGATTAATGGAGCTTATGATTCTTTTAGCCGGTGTTTCAAAATGATGTTTACTACACCGGCGTTGCGCTGGCTGGAAGTGATATTCCTTGAGCGCTTTGGCCAGTCATTCAGATTGAGCGAGGTTGAACACCTGTTGAGTATGGATCTTCCCGGGCACGAAGGGCAGATCCTGTTCGACAGGTTGGATCAGGTCTTTCACCAATCCCAGTCAGATTTCCGCTGTGATCACTGGGAAGCAGAGGAAGAGGGCTATACAGCACCCCTTGAGGCGCGAATTCCGGCGCCGGGTAGCCTGGAGCTTGAGCGGCCTCTGGTCCACTTGCAGGGCCCGAAGGCATGGGTACATTACGATATCCCAGGCCTGACGTACTGGATGCTTACTCGCCTTGAGGAAATCGGACGTACCGATCTGGACAACCATAACCGCTTCCCGGCCACATCCTCCCACGCGTTTCAGCATGATTATCTCGAACGACCAATAGTGGATGAATGGTTAAACATTCTTGGTCAAATTATTCAGCGTGTGTGGCCGCAGATAGAGTTAAAAAAGCATCAATTCGAAATGAAGGTTTCCCATGACGTGGACGGCCCAGCCAGATATGCCTTTCAGGGCATAAGCGGTCTTGCACGCACGATGGCTGATGATGTGATCAGCCGAAAAAGCTTCAGGTCTGCCTTGTTGGGGCCGTGGATATGGATGAATAGTAGAAAGGAAATTCATCCGCTGGACCCGGCCAACACCTTCGATTGGCTGATGGACCAATCGGAGAACAATGGATTAACCAGTGCATTTTATTTCATTTGTGGCCGCACCGATCCACGAAAGGATGCACAGTACGACCCAGAGATGCCTCAAATACGCGCGTTAATGAGAAAGATCCATAAAAGGGGGCACGAGATTGGGCTTCATCCAAGCTACAACACATACAACAAACCTGACGAAATTCGTAGAGAGGCAGAAAGGCTTCAAAGGGTGTGTAGCGAAGAAGGTATCAACCAGTCAGAGTGGGGTGGGCGTATGCATTTTTTACGGTGGGATCAGTCCAAAACACTAAAAGCTTGGGATGCTGCTGGCATGGCCTATGACAGTTCACTTGGTTATGCTGACCGCCCCGGTTTCCGTTGCGGCACTTGTCACGAATATCCAGCGTTCGACGTGATGAATGATCGCCAGCTGCGTTTGCGGATCAGGCCGTTGGTGGCCATGGACTGCACCGTAATGGCCGAGAAATATCTTGGTTTGGGAGCGACAGAACAAGCCTATGAAAAGTTCAGGCAGTTGAAAGAGGCGTGCTGGAAGGTCGGTGGTACTTTTACTCTACTTTGGCATAATTCCTACTTCTGGAAGAGTGAGCACTTTCGTATCTATCAGCGATTACTACGTGAGTAGGCGATGATGATGAAGCGAAGCTCCTACCCACCGCTTATTCTTGAGTACGAATAACATGGCGTCGAAACTGATCCTGAGATTTGACATCGATACGATTACTTGCATTAAGCAGGGAGTTCCGTCACTTCTTCGCTTTGCACAGCGAAACCACGTGCCACTCAGTTTTTTTGCCAATGTGGGTAGAGCCGTCAATTGGCCCGGTGTGTTTACGTCCCGCCTTTCGCCAAATGGGCAAGGAACTCAAAAGGCAGCGTCACTGGGAGCTCTGGAAAAACTCGGTTGGAAAAACTTATTGAAAACGGTTTTTCTGGATCCGGAAGTGAGCTCTATCGGCTCAACGGAATTGCAGCTGATCGAAAAGGATTGTCACGACCTGGGTTTACATGGAGGTCGGAATCACTCGGCATGGCATCACTGTGCGCCCGATTGGTCTGTGGACCGGTTACGCTCTGAGGTCGCATGGGGCGTTGAGCGCATGTCTGGTCTCGGTTTAATTCGCCCGACCATGTTTGCATCGCCCGGGTTCACGCATCCGGTAGATCTACCGAGGGTGCTGAAAGAGTTCGGATTCAAGCTTATTGCGGATTCCCATGGGTGGGGGCTGAAGGCCATTGACCCAGGTTCCCATAATAAAAACCTGTTGCAGGTGACTACTGGCTTGCTTGGAGAGCCAGGTGGGATTGGCTTCTTAGAGAATTTGGTCGCGAAGGGTGCGGGTGAGACCTCAGTGCGGGGAATCCTGAAGCCCTTTGTCGAAGCCGACGAAACTTTTGTAATGTACGATCACCCCTGTTTTGGCGGTGGGGCCGGACTGCCTATGCTTCAGGCTGTTGTTAATTGTTGGAAGAGTGAAGGCGGGCAGTTCTGTTCTATGTCAGATTTGATCCACTAACTTCCCGGCTTGTTCCACAGTGACATAAGATCACGATCAACCATTTCAGACAGTTGCTCGATATCGGATTTGTACAATTCAAATAACTTCCGCCTGGTGGCAGTATCCAGTTTCGGGTAAGTATTGTCCGGCGTTTGGTGTGAGGTTGACCGCACTTTTTTCCCTCTCAAGGTTTGTAGTATCAGCTTTGTAACCTTGGATAATGGGCCATTGAGCATCGCGCTATACAGTCTCGGAGATGCATTCCTCAAAACAGCGCCCACTCGCGCAATAAATTGTGATGCAATGCTGCTTGAACCGCTGTTTATCCTGCTGAACGCGTCTTTAAATTCGATGTTATCCGCTTCCACTCCCAGAAATTCACAGATGGCCTGAAGCGTCTTGTTGGGTGAGTTTTGAATGTCCTCATGGAAGAGAATCAGGATCTGTTTCTTATCGAAATACTGAAAGTAGCGGTTGAGTTGCTTTGAATAAAAACCAGACTCCAGAACCCAGACATTATTCGTGTCTTGCTCTCGTTGAACCAAGTCTGAAAGGCTAAGCCCCGCAGGAAGTCGGTGCCTGGAATGCCAGAAGTGCGATTGCGCGCGTTCGACAGGATCTCTCAGTATTGCAATAAGCTTAACGGCGGGAAGGTGCCTTTTGATGAGTTCAGGGCTGTCGATGTCTACCAGGTAGTCGGCGGTTTTCTCCCCAACAAGGACATTTTTAGGGAAGTGCTGGAACTGTTGGAAATACCAGTCTATGCCGCGACTATAATTTTCCATGCCTTTTGGGGTATTAACGTCGAAAAAATGCAAGTCATTGGCAAATGGGTCGTCCTTGCTAGCCGCTATCGCAATTGAGGGATGATTTTCAAGATTCTTTGCAATATAGGTGGTTCCAGATCTTGGCGCCCCGATGATCAAGAAATCGGGTTTTCTAGGGGATTGCGCGCTATTTTTCTCAAAGTGCTGTGCGTCACTCAAACCTCAACCTCATCAAACAGATCTGCCACCTTAAAATTCCATCCCGACTGCACCCGCGTCCGCATACGTCACTCGCCACGATCTTACCGTGCGTAATATACACCTTTCCACGCTTTGACGTCCCGGCCTCAAGCCACTGCAGAATCTTAATCGAATTGCCGTGTGCAGAAAGCGAATCCAGGTTATGCGCCGCCAAGAAATTGCAGCTTCATGACGTTATCCTGGTAATCGTTTTGATGTGTTGCATCACTATCGCCCATAATAGCTGAAAAGTTATTGATCTGACGCAGGAAGCCAACCCCAATGCACTACAGCTCCATCCTCCCCGAAGTCCTCAAAATCGCCGATGCCGCTAGTGAAAAAGTTATGAGCATCTACATGACGGACTTCAAGGTGGACTACAAAGCCGACGAATCGCCCATTACCGCAGCCGACATCGCTAGCCATAACGTCATCGTCGAGGGCTTAAGCAATCTCAGC
>Ga0307964_1000851_pt1 | contig 13844 bp, 10 predicted proteins | sample OrgLakmetagen596_FD_201823 | JGI IMG/M metagenome (GOLD analysis project Ga0307964, IMG submission 201823) | Saline water microbial communities from Organic Lake, Antarctica - #596 | ecosystem: Environmental > Aquatic > Non-marine Saline and Alkaline > Saline | place: Antarctica: Organic Lake... | reverse complement strand
AGGTCGAGTCGCCCAAGATAGTTGACGCGCGATAGGTACATAGTGGTTGGACAGGTGATTGCTATTCATATTCGTGATGATCTGTTAAACCATGGTCTTTTTGATACAGTCGGTGCATCGCTTATCGCCCGCTGTGGCTATCAAGACTATTCAGCTGTGGAGCGCGTTTTCCAGTTACAACGCCCAGAGGTAGCAAAAAAATAACGTAATTATTCAGCACTATCTAACAGGTGCGTGAACTTTTCCAACATAAAGTCTGGCCAGTCACCATTGAATGCCGCCGTTAATGCCTCTGCAGGCTCAACATCGTTTTTCTAACAAGTGAGCAAGTACGAGCGTATACGGCAGAACGCTTCGGCCCCCTCTACGGAGCAGAAGCAGCCTGAGATTTTCTGCTGAACCTTTGTCATCCGCAGATCCCGTTCGCCCTGATTATTGGTAAAGGGTACCTCAGCCTGTTCCATGAAGCGCAGGATCTGGTTTAGGCAGCTTGATGAAATATCCGGGCTAGGATATTCCCCCTCATTTCTAATGAGGGGGAATATCGATCTGCGGTGCTAACCTACCCATCGACGATGGCCTGGCTGCCACTTACATCTGATGGGCCGATAAAGCCGACTAACCTCGGGCCTTAGCCTTTTTACGGAACGCGTGCAACAGTGGCTCGGTGTACCCATTGGGTTGCTCCTTGCCTTCGAGTACCAGCGACAGTGCCGCGTGGAAAGCGATGCTTGCTTTGTAATCTGAGGCCATCGGCCGGTAGGCAGGATCGCCGGCATTTTGCCGGTCCACCACCTTAGCCATGCGCTGCAGAGTTTCCTTCACTTGTTCCTTAGAGCAAATGCCATGGTGCATCCAGTTGGTCATGTGCTGGCTGGAAATTCGCAGTGTCGCGCGGTCTTCCATCAGGCCGACATTGTTGATATCCGGCACCTTGGAACAGCCAATACCCTGATCGATCCAGCGCACCACATAACCGAGGATGCTCTGGGCGTTGCTGTCAAGTTCATGTTGGATGGATTCCGCCGTCAGGCCGGCGCGGTCCTGCAGCAACGGCAAGCTCAGGATGTCGTCCTGGCTGGCCAGTTTGCGCTGGCGTAGCTCCCCCTGGCGCGCTGTCACGTCGACGCGATGGTAATGAACGCTGTGCAACACCGCTCCGTTGGGCGACGGCACCCAGGCGGTGTTAGCGCCGGCCAACGGGTGGGCCTGCTTCTGCTCAAGCATGGCGGCCATTTCATCTGGCATTGCCCACATTCCCTTGCCGATCTGGGCCCTGCCCGGAAGCCCGGCGGCCAAACCGACATCGACGTTGTTGTCTTCGTAGGCGGCGATCCAGCGGCTCTGCTTCATCTGACTCTTTGGGATCATCGGGCCGGCCAGCATGCTGGTATGGATCTCGTCGCCGGTCCGGTCGAGGAAGCCGGTATTGATGAACACGGTACGCGCCTGGGCCTCGCGGATGCAGGCCTTGAGGTTCAGAGTGGTGCGCCGCTCTTCGTCCATAATGCCGATCTTCAGTGTGTTTTCTGAAAGTCCTAGCGCCTGCTCGATACGCTCAAACAGTTCCACCGCGAACGCCACCTCCGCCGGGCCGTGCATCTTGGGCTTGACGATATAGACACTGCCGGTGCGCGAGTTGCGCCGCGTGCCAGTAGCATTCAGGTCATGGATCGCAGCGGCGGCGGTGACCATGCCATCCAGAATGCCCTCGAACACTTCCTGGCCATGCCGGTCCAGCACCGCGTCGTTGGTCATCAAGTGACCCACATTGCGCACAAACATCAGACTGCGGCCATGCAGCGTCAGGGATTCACCACTCAGGCCGTTGTACTGCCGGTCTGGCGCAAGCTCCCGAGAGACCGTACGTCCACTTTTTTCAAAGGTATCACTTAGGGTGCCCTGCATCAGCCCCAGCCAGTTTCGATATACCTCGACTTTATCTTGCGCATCGACCGCCGCAATCGAGTCCTCGCAGTCCATAATGGTGGTCAGCGCGGCCTCGACGAGCAGGTCCTTCACGCCGGCGGCATCGGTCTTGCCGATCGGGCTGTCCGCATCGATCTGTATCTCAATATGCAGGCCATTGTTTTTCAGCAATACCGAGTTCGGGGCGGTTGGGTCTCCCTGATATCCCAGGCATTTTCCAGGTGTGGCCAGCCCAGTAACGTCTCCGGAACTTAGAGATACCTGCAAAGCGCCGTCGACAATCCGATAGGCAGTTGAATCAACATGCGAACCCTGCTTCAGAGGTGCGGCCTGATCGAGGTGGGCGCGCGCGAATGCAATGACGCAAGCGCCGCGCGCAGGATTGTAGCGGGTGCCGTTCTCCAGCCCATCGGTCTTGGGAATAGCATCGGTGCCATAGAGGGCATCATACAAGCTGCCCCAACGGGCATTGGCAGCGTTTAGCGCAAAGCGGGCATTCTTCACCGGCACCACAAGCTGTGGGCCCGCCTGCTCAGCGATTTCGGTATCTACAGCGCTGGTGGTGATGGTGAAGTCTTCACCGGCAGGGGCGAGGTAGCCAATGTCTGTCAAGAAATCGCGATAGGCGGATGCGTCATGCAGCTCGCCGGACCGTTCAGCATGCCAGCGGTCGATACGCGCTTGCAGGGTATCTCGTTCGCGTAACAGCGCCTCGTTCTTTGGCGTCAGGTCCTCAATGATTACTTCCAACTGCTGCCAAAAATGCGCCGGGTCGACCTCGGTGCCGGGAAGGATTTCGGTCTCGATCAGTCGAAAAAAATCCGTCGCGATCTGAAGACCGCCTTGGGTCGTTCGTTGGGTCATAAGTGCAAGTCTCTTGGTTTGGTTGGTTAATTGTTGTTGTCCGATTCGAGTGCAGGGTTTCAATTTCGTAAATTTATGGCTTTGATATTCGCCATTCACAAATTGAATGCAATGCCGGGCACAAGTCCAACCCAGATCAAAGCACCTGCGCCTATCTATGGATAATCTGCAAGCCCCTCGCTGGTGAACTGACTGCCTCGAAATGTGTCGAACACTTTCAATGCACAATTGCGTTGAAGAGCCACCTAATGGCCCTCAACACAAAACTCTACGTCCATGAATGATACAGCCAACACGACAAAACGATCTTCGAAGCGTCCTCTGCGGACGCAGAACACGAGATGCAGTGGTCAGTACTGGCTCAATTTTCTACTACTTGACTAGAACCCCCTGCTTTCACCCCGGGGGCGAGCAGGTTGGGGCCGTTCACACGGGAGGAACTCACCGGTTCCTGCAGAACCTAAATAGACACCATCACGAAAAACAGTTTGTCCTCTGGAGATTGTGGCCTTCAATCGGCCGCGCAGTTTCATATTCTCATAAGGTGAATAGTCAACATCGTGATGAAGGTTTTCATTTTTTACCGTCCATTCGCCATTAGGGTCCCAAATTGCCATGTCCGCGTCCGCGCCTACAGTAATGGAGCCCTTGCGTGGATACAGTCCGTAAATACGTGCTGGATTGGTTGAAGTCAATGCCACAAAGCGCGTGATATCGAGCCTTCCCCTAAGTACGCCTTCGGAAAAAAGCAGAGGTAATCGTGTTTCAAGGCCCGGTATTCCGTTAGGGATGTATTGAAACGATGCATCCTCTCCGGCGGCTTTTTTACCTTGTGAATCTTCATAGCGAAAGGGTGCATGGTCCGAGGAAAAAACCTGGAAAGTACCATTTTCCAGCCCTTCCCAAACCGACTCTTGGTTGGATTCATCTCGAGGTGGAGGGCTGCACACGCACTTGGCACCTTCGAATCCATCAAGGTTGAGGTCTTCAGCGGTAAGAAACAAATACTGCGGGCATGTTTCAGCGTATACACGTAATCCACGGCCTTGGGCCCAGTGGATCTGCTCAATAGCCTGAGTGCCAGAAACATGAACTATCAATACAGGAGTATCAACCAGCTCGGCCAATGAGATCGCTCTATGGGTGGCTTCCCGCTCCACGATGGCTGGGCGCGAATCAGCGTGATAACGTGGCGCGGTTTGCCCAGCCTTTTCTAACGCCTCAGTAAGCCATGCAATGCAGTCCGCATTCTCAGCATGGATCATGGTCATGGCGCCCTCTTTGCGCGCGACTGCCAATGTTTCGAGAATCTGGCGGTCATTCAGCTTCAGGTCGTCATATGTCATGTAAATTTTAAACGAGGTGTAGCCTTCATTAATTAGGGCGGGTAATTCTTCACTTAACACCTTGGGTGAGGGATCGCTTACGATCATGTGAAAAGAATAGTCGATGCAGGCACGATTTTCGGCTCTACGGTGGTAATCTTCCACAGCAGCACGCAAGCTTTGGCCTTTGCTTTGGGCAGCAAATGGAATGACTGTCGTTGTGCCACCACAAGCTGCCGAGCGAGTGCCTGACTCGAAATCATCGGCCATCTGGACTCCAGGTCCCATCGGCTGATCAAGATGGCAGTGAGCATCCACGCCACCGGGTAGTACGTAGAGTCCGGTTGCATCGACCTCTTCACGACCAACACCTAAATTCTCACCTAGAGCAACAATGCGGCCATTGATTACAGCCACGTCGCAAATTGATGTATCAGCGGCAGTGACGACCTTCCCATTACGGATAACAAGATCAAAGTCGATCATGACTGTTCCTCCTGTTTCGAGGAAGCTTCTTCTTTACCAGCAAGATAATATTTTTAACTCCGGGCAACTCCAGAGAATCTTCTCGCATCAGCATGCTGAGTGAACCAGAACCGTCCTCTAACTCAATAACGCTTAGTTCAAGCTCTTCCGGTTCGTTCGGCAGCAAGCTTTCACGCAGCTGGGCGTATGGCAGTTCGTATAACTCACCGGGTACCGTTGATCCGTCTTGAGTAACCGGATAGAGGCCTGGAAACTCGTCCCTGACGGAATAGAATTGATATTTAGGTGCCGTATTTACAGGCCCCAAAAATGTGGCATTTTTCAATGCAAAGTTGATGCTTCCACCTGACATTGCCTGGCCATTGACAAACATTCTTATCATTGGTTCGTTACCCTTCATTGCTATCTCCTCTTGAATTGTTAGCAGGTGTCCCGTTTACAGCTGTGAAATTAATTTTGACAAAACCAGCAAGATGCCCCTGAGCCCGAATCACTTGGTAGTGCTACCTCTGTCCCAAACAATAAGATACAAACCCGCGCCCACTACTAGTGCGGCTCCTACAAAGCTGCTGCTGTCCGGGAGGTCACCAAAAAATAAATAGCCGGAAACCGTTGCCCATAGAATTTGGGAATACAAAAAAGGTGACACTTGTGAGGCTGGCGCAAAACGCAAGGCCATGATCAGTAAGAAGTGGCTAGTGGCTCCCAATAAACCCAGCGCCAAAAAGTAAGCGATGTGAGTATAGGCAATAGGCTGCCAAACAAAAAGAATCAGAAATGTACTCACAACACCGCCAGCAGCAGCAGTATAAAGCAATGAGGTTAAAGCCGAGTCTTGGTTGCCAAAATGGCGAGTAGTAATTTGATAGAAAGCAAAACAAACGGCCATTAGGATCGGGTAAATCAATGCCGGTTCAACAAACATCCGGCCCGGTTCTATTGCAACAATGACTCCCAAAAATCCGCTCAGGATAGCCAGTATTCGACCCAACCCAACGTGTTCTTTTAGTATGATTATTGCAAAAACAGTAACAATGATAGGTGAGCTAAAGTTTATGACGTAAACCTGAGTTAAAGGAAACTCGCGAACCGCAAGGTATGAGAAGGCTGTCGAACCGAGAAGCAGAAAGCCTCTTAATAACTGACCCAAAGGGGCGTTACTAATTAGAGTACGACGGTTTAGATTCTTGGATACAATAAGATAACCAAACAAGACGAGAAGATGAACACTGTAACGTGCCCATACCAATTGAGAGGTTGCATAATATTGCCCAAGATATTTAGCGACGGAATCCATTGCGACGAACAAAGCCGCAGCAAATAGCATACAGCCGACTCCCGCTAAAGGTCTATATACCAGGCCGGTAGCAGCGACAGTCAACGTCACAATTTGAGCCCCCCATTAAAACGCTCTAGCGAGAAAGGCTCGAGTGACCAGTCGCAGGCACCTCGTTGGATCAGATCGGCCGTAATTCGACCTACCATCGGACCCAGTGTGTAGCCATTTGAGGTTACCGCATTGTAAAAGCCTGGATGAGACGGAACTTCACCGAGTATCGGGGCACCGTCAATATTGACATTCATGGCAGCCCAGCTTCTTAATACCTGAAGCCGTTTAACGGGTGGGAGTACCCGGTGAGCCACCCATAGATTACCTTCCAGGCTATCGAGTGACGGGCGCGGCTGCCCGTAGGGTCGACTGACCCCCGCTGGCCATCCTCCACCGATAATGACGTTGCCATTGGTTGCTTGTTTCAACGTCAGATGGCGGTCAGCATGAGCCAAGAGTACGTCAACCAAGGGCTCGGACGCCTCGGTAACAATCATTTGTAACGGGGCACCATATACAGGGACCTTTATACCGGCTAGTGCGGCGATCGAACCAGCCCATGCGCCAGCGGCATTGACCACCTTGCCGGCAGCTAGAGTCCCTAAATTCGTATGCACCTGCCAAGCATTCCCGGTTTTCAACAGACTTTGGACAACTTCACCTGTGTAAAACCTTGCACCCGCTGCAATCGCAATATCAACCAGTGCCGGAGTGGCTAGCAGCGGATTTATTTTACCTTCTTCGCTGCACCATGCTCCCCCGACTACGGACTTTGAGACGTACGGTATAAGACTTCTGACGTCCACGGAACCAATTACTTGAGTATCAATACCCAAAGAGCGTTCCAACGAGGCCTTCTTTTTGAGAAAACCCATTTGCTGTTCTGTTTCGGCGACCATCAGGCCACCTGTTCGTTTAAACTCAATATCTGTGTCCAGCTCACCTGCCCATTCACCCCATAAAATGGCGCTGGCTTGTTGCAACGGTAATGCTTGCGCAGCTGGCCCGCCACCCACCTCAGCTTTTCTGCCATAATCAAACGAAAGCAGCTGGACGTGCAGGCTACCAGCATTGCCACCAGATGCTTGATTGTTTGGCACACCACAATCGATTACCACCACGTCAATACCGGCTCGTGCAAGGTGCAATGCTGTCGAAACACCCGCAATGCCAGCGCCGATCACGATAACATCGGCTTGACGATGACCCAGGTTTTTACCAGATGCGGCTCTTTGTGTGTGGCGCTTTTCTGGCATGACTCTCTTATGACCACCCCACTCGCCTTTTTCCACTGCTATGATTCCGGCAGACAATGGCTTTATGGGGTTTTGAGGTGCTGGCAAGTCTAACTCTGTGGCTTCCAGCGGTCGATCTGCAAGTAAGTTGCGAACTGTAGCAGCACAGTACCGGCCCTGGCATCGGCCCATTCCGGCTCGGGTTCGGCGTTTTACAGCACCGAAATCCGATCCTTGGTCAATACAAGCGTATATTTCGGAGGCAGATACATCTTCGCAGCGACATATAATAGTTTCCGGGGTTACGCTTGCGAGAGGCCGCAAGGGTGACTGAAAAGCCGACCAAAGATTATCCTGAAAGCACTTGTGTGTGTCTAACTGCCTTCGCCACTGAGGTTCTGTGGCGTCGGCCGCCTCATGACCACAGTAACGCGCCGCCGCTAAGCCAGCTAAGTGTCCTTGAGCCATGGCAATATGAGCCCCGCCAAATCCTCCAGCCTCTCCTGCCACGAACACACTTGGGATGCTACAACTTCCATCATCCTCACGAACTGCCGAAATCCAGCCTGAGTCGGCTCCATCCCAGTTGTGCGCCACCCCCAGCAGCCGCGTTATCTCGGCTTGAGGCAAGAAGCCGTATCCAAGACCGACTGCACTGGCAGTAATCGTCCGACGGCTTTCCCCCAAACTACCATCATTGTTAACCGGAGCCAGTTCAACGGACTCGACGACTTCTTTCCCGTGAATAGCAGCCACTGCATGACCATAAATAATAGGCACACCCTTTCGGCGAAGCATCCATAAGTACCCGACACCCTCAGCTATCAGTTTGGGTCCCCGATAGGCTGCCTTCGCACCATACACAAGACCACTGAGTGAGAAAGGTCGCCCGCTTTCGACCACGGCTGCTACAGCAGCTCCTGCCGACATCAGTTCTGCAGCAACCTGCAGATTAAGAGGCCCGTGGCCGGCAACTACAATGGGCCCAGGGGGGGCGCTGCGATAAGAACGCAATAATGTTTGCAGTCCGCCAGTGGTCATAACACCCGGCAAGGTCCAACCCGGTACCGGATAAGGGCGTTCTGTAGCCCCTGTCGCCACAACCAAGGCTTTGGGTCGCAGCAGACTCGCCTGGTTTCGGTGTTCAATGCCGATTTGGATGATGTCCGCTTCACTTTCCTGGAATGCGCCCCAGACCAAGGTTTCTGTCCTAATGGTCACGCCGGAATCTCGCACCTCGCTCGCCAATTCGCGACCCCATTGCATTTGACGATCTGGTGCCTGTTGATCCTCTGTGGTGTAGGCTGACGAGAGCTGTTTAAAATACTGTCCACCTAGTGAAGATCGCTCATCTACAAGCGTTACCTCAGCTCCTGCTCGGCGAGCTGCCAAAGCGGCTTCGAGCCCGGCTGGACCCGCACCCACAATGAGCACCTCGACGTCGACTTTAGGCAATTCTGCTTCAGGCAGGCATACCGAATCGAGGCCTGAACTCTCGCGTACAGGATTAGAGTGGTAAGATTGGGATTCAATCGAGACTCCGTTTCGTACGGGCGTCATGCAGGACCGCTGACCAGAAACGCCATCGATCGTTACTAGACACTCATAGCAGGTCCCCATCCCACAATAGTGACCGTGTTCGGATTGGTTGCGCCCAACACGTTGTGCCAGTATGCCCGCAGAGATGAGGGCTGACGCTATGCTTTGTCCTTGTACAGCTTTCACAGACTTTGTATTAAAACTGAACTCCACAATTGGAGCCCCAATTTTCACCCTACGTCCCAAAGCACGCATTCGCTAGACCTCCAGAGCACAACAAAAACTTGACGGAAAGCTTGGACATCTTCCCGTCAGTCCAACCAACTAAAGGTTGTATCCACGCATAAGTTAAAACTAGGACTTGAGACCGAGCGTGTTCACGATATCCTTAGCCCACTTAACGTCTTCCGGCGGTGACGGCAACCTTGGCGATCTCGGGGCGCCAACACTCAGCCCCATTTCGGCCAAAAGCGTCTTCGTTCCGGACACATATCTGTGCCCAAACACAAAATCAATTACTGGTAATATTCGCTGATATATTTTCCGGGCCTTGTCGAGATCTTTTTCAATTTCCGTGGCGGTATAAATCTGCGCGAATTCTGCTGGCATAACGTTGGAGCCAACAGCAATCCATCCTTTCGCTCCGGCTAAAAAAGACTCGAATCCAAGCACTCCGCCAAACACCGTTATACTATCGCCACAGAGGCGTATAATGTCGCGCACTCGGGTAATTTCCAACGTTGATTCTTTTATATACAAAACATTATCAATCGTTGACAGGCGTGCTACTGTTTTGGGAGACATATCTACGTTGGCGGCATTAGGATTGTTATATATCATAATCGGAATTGAGACCGCATCACCCACTCTACGAAAATGCTCAAATAATTCATCTTCTGTAGGATTGCAATAAAAAGGCGGAATAATCAGCAGACCGTCGGCGCCTAGCTTTTCAGCGTCTTGGCTGTAACGAATTACGTCCTCAGTACTCTCTGCTCCAGTTCCTACCAGCACAGGAACCCGGCCGGCCGCTTGCTCGATAACCGTCTGGGCAACCTTGTGTCTTTCTTCGTCAGACATCGAAAGAAACTCACCAGTACTACCCAAGGGCACCAGGCCCTGGATCCCTTGTTCAATTTGCCAGTCAACAAAACTCCGCATTCTAGCTTCATCAAAACACTGTGATTCATCAAATGGAGTTATAAGTACCGTATAGGTACCCTCGAAATTTTTCATTCTAATTATTCCTTAAAAAATCAGTTCAAGGCACGAACCTTAATCGCTAAGTAATGCGGGTAAACCGGTAATAACACTAGGTACATAAGTAGCCAGAAGCAGTACTGAAATCATAACCAATAAGGGGAAAAGAACTTTGGCGGCAACGCGCGTAATTGGCCTCTGCGCTATGCTACTAGCGACAAAAAGCGTAATCCCGTAAGGAGGCGTTATCATTCCAATCGAAAGATTCAGAATGACTACAACTCCTAAGTGCAGTGGATCGATACCATAGCTTTGAGCTACAGGCATCAGTACCGGTATAAGAATCAGAATGGCCGAAATACTTTCCATGACCATACCGATCATAAGAAGGCCTACGTTCAGAAAAGCGAGAAAAACCCAAGGACTGTCAGATATCCCCTGTAGAAACGAAACAAGCTGACCTGGAACGTTTTCCCTTGCAATTAGCCACGAGAATATACTGGCTGTCGCGATAATCATCATCACCGACGCGGAAATACCCGCAGCCCGTAGAATTAATCGTGGTAGATCTCGGATTTTTAGCTCGCGATAAACGAACAGTCCGATAATCAATCCTGTGACGACGGCTACAGCCGCTGCCTCGGTTGGCGTGAATACACCACCGACGATGCCCCCAATAATAATAATCGGCATCAAAAAGGCCGGCCCAGCCTTCAGGAATGATGTTCCCAGACGCCTTAGAGAAAATTTCGTAACCTCAGAATAAGTGCCGCCATGGTATCGGGCATGGGCGTAGCCAACTATAAGCAAGCCAAAAGCCATAAGCAAACCCGGTAAGATACCACCGAGAAACATATCTCCAACCGATAAATTACCTACGCTCGCCAGTACCACCATCATGATGGACGGTGGAATAATAGGCCCCAGGGAGCCGGCAGCTGCCATCAGCGCAGCAGCAAAGTCGATGTTGTACTTTCTGCGACGCATTTCTGGCAGCATTAGAGATGAAGTGGCTGCTGTGTCAGCCGAACCCGAACCCGATATAGCTGCGAGCCCCGTGCCGGACACTACTGAGACAAGCAATAAGGACCCCCGAATCCAGCCAACTAACGCTGTAGCGAAATCAATGATGCGCCGTGCTATACCACCGTGCTCCATAATAAGCCCGGCGAATACGAAGAAGGGAATGGCCATGATAGTGAAGCTGTTCAACCCACCAAACATCCGCTGGGATACGATAGCAACAGGTACGCCTTCCGATACTAAAGCCAGGGTAGCGGAAACACCCAGGGCGAAAACAATAGGCGCTCCCAGTATAATCAGGGTAAAAAACGCAATGGCGACCACAGTCATTTTTCAGTCTCCTCAACCTCAGATGCGTCAACGGGAACCCAAATCTTGCGTATATAGGAGATACAAAATTCAAGTGCGAAATAGGATATTCCAACAGGAAGCGACAGGTAAGCCAACCACATAGGCATTTGCAAAGCGGGTGATGTTTGCATCATACCGACCTGAATTAATCGCCAACTACCGGTAAAAGCCAACCATAGAAACCATACTCCAGCCACCAGTATTAGAACGGCAACTACACGCTGGAGGAGCCTCGGTAATACCGCATAGAGAATATCGACTCCCACATGAAGCTTCTCACGCATGGCAAGGCCCGCTGCTAGGAAAACCATCCATATCTGAGCGAACGTAGCGGTTTCCGAAGCACCAGCGATGGAATAATTAAAGATATACCGACCAAATACTTGGGCAAGCACAGCAATTGTCATATAGGAAAAGAAGACGACGACCATCGCCGCGACCACTGCCCGTATACTCTTAAGAAGTCGATCAGCTATCCAGAATGTAACCTGCATGAAAACACTCTCCATTGAGCATGATTAATCAAACAGAGTGCGTCCCCCTGCTTACGTTAGAGGGAACACACCAGAGGTTTCTCAGCGAGCCTGTTCGATCATTTTCAGGAGATCTTGCTTCGTATCTGTGTCGGCGAATCTCTCGTAGACTGGCTGCGCACTTTGACGGAAAGGCTCTATGTCTGGCTTCGTAACCGTCACGCCCTCTGCTATAACTTCAGTTCGCAATGCAGCATCACTTGCAGCATAGATTTCACGTTCATACTGAGCCGATTCGCGACCAGCTTTAAGCAGTGCTTGTTGCACATTTTCAGGCAAGCTCTGGAATCGCGACTCAGACATAACGAGATCGGCGACCAATGCTGTCCAGCTCACTTCAGCCAAAAACGGCGCTACCTCATAAAAACGCTTGGACTGATAGTTCGTATACGCTGCTTCTGCGCCATCCACTACGCCAGATTGCAACGCGGAATAGAGTTCACTGTAGGCTAGCGGTGTTGCATTAGCGCCAAAGGCATTGAATGAAGCAACATGAGCAGGGATCTGCATAGTTCGAATCTTATCGTTTTGGAGGTCTTCGATAGAGTAAATAGGATCTTTGGATATGATGTGGCGGATACCAGCCTCATAAAATCCCAGCAGCCGGAAGCCCCTATCCTGCATTGACTCAGCGAGTTTGTCGCCGACTTCACCATCCATAACACGGTACATATGTGCACGATCATCAAAAAGGAATGGCAAGTCGAAAATAGACAATTCATCAATGAAGTTTGTCAGGACACCATTAGTGGGTACGGTGATGTCCAGAGTACCCAGTGTCAGACCTTCAATCATCTCCTTTTCATCACCAAGTTGGTTATTAGGGAAAATTTCCACCCGAACCTGTCCGTCAGTCTCTTCAGCGACTACTTCCGCAAATCGCTCCAGCCCTTTTTGATAGGGTTCACTAAGGTTCGCAGAATGTCCTGCGCGCAAGATAAGGGTCTCTGCCACGGCAGCACCTGAAATAAACGTCGCTAGAACTAAGCAACCAGTCAAGATACGGTTTTTCATCTCTTTTTCCTCAAATTATATTATTGAAGCTATTGGCACACCACTGGTATACCACTCAACATTGCCACACACCAAACCTGCCGTCAAGAAAGCAAATTGAACTAATTGCGACTGTTACAGAATTCGGAGTTACCGGCTATTCGGGGGAATTCGAACTTTGCTAGAGAACCTCGAAGATACTCTTTTTGGTTTGCTTTAGGTGGGTTCTCATTGCGTCGCGAGCAGCCAATGGGTCCCTTTTCTCGACAGCATCGATGATGGCCATATGCTCGTCATAGCCCGGGAGAGGCTGCGTTGGGAGGGTTTGATTTTCAAAGAGCTGTGTCGTTTTTCGCAATTCGCTAATAATGCGAGGCAGAAGAGTGTTTTTGGATGCATTGGCAATTCCCATGTGTAGGGATTGATCGAATTCCCATTGCTGTTTTGGGCTAGGGCTATCTAATTCCATCAAAACTTTCAATTTATGGCGCCAATCTAGTACTACAGTAGATTCGATAGTCGGGGCGGCAATAGCGGCTGCTTCAGGTTCCAGTAGCTCCCTAATTTGTAGAGCAGACAGGTACTCTTCGATAGAAACACGCTTAACCGCTATAGTGCGCGAGTTAAGGCGCACCAGCCAAGATTCCGCTTCTAACTTCCTCAGGGCCTCTCGCACGGGCGTCCGCGACATATTTAACCTATCCGCAAGCCGGCGCTCCTGCACGATTTGCCCCGCCGATAGCTCCCGGGCAAGGATCAAGCGCATTATTTCGTCGTATGCAGCCTTTGAAAGGCCTCCTTCTGGACCGTTGTCGTTTTGACTATGGCCAGCCGCGATCATATTAACCATTGAACTCCTACCCTCGTTGGCAACTGAAGATGATTTTGGTTGATTGTACCCAATTAAACTGTATAGCGCTCGCAGGGAGTTATGGTGATTTCTGGTGTATGGAAACAGGCTGATGAGGTGGCGTATCCTGCTGGTTGATCTCGACCAAGATCACAACCAACAGAGGACGATACGCCATGACCAAGT
>Ga0307964_1000836_pt1 | contig 14024 bp, 15 predicted proteins | sample OrgLakmetagen596_FD_201823 | JGI IMG/M metagenome (GOLD analysis project Ga0307964, IMG submission 201823) | Saline water microbial communities from Organic Lake, Antarctica - #596 | ecosystem: Environmental > Aquatic > Non-marine Saline and Alkaline > Saline | place: Antarctica: Organic Lake... | reverse complement strand
CAGCGCTGATCATCGATCTTTACCGACGCGGCTATCGCAACTTCCTTTTCTTCGTGAACTCTGCACAGATCATTGAGAAAACCAAGGAAAACTTCCTCAACCCCGCCTCGGCCAAGCACCTGTTCGCGCCACAAGTGCGAATTGACGACAAGCTGGTAGACCTCCGCGCGGTGGACACTTTCGATGCGGTGAGTGATAGGGCGATCAACATTCACTTCACTACCATTCAAGGGCTGCACACCCGGATGCATAACCCTAAGGAAAACGCCGTCACGATTGAGGACTTCCGCGACTACAAAGTTGTGATGATCTCGGACGAGGCGCACCACCTGAACGCCGAGACCAAGAAAACGCTGACTAAGGGTGAGGCCGACGACAAGGCAAGCTGGGAAGGCACGGTAAGCGAGATATTCAGCCAGCACCCTGAGAACATGCTGTTGGAGTTTACCGCGACCGTGGACCTAAGCCATGAGGCGATCCGAGCTAAGTATCACGACAAAATTTTGTACGACTACTCGCTGAAGCAATTTCGTGAGGACAGATATTCCAAGGACATCGAGTTGCGCCAGGCTCACCTGCCACCAGCAGAGCGGATGTTGCAGGCTGTTGTTCTGAGCCAGTATCGCCGCAAGGTGGCTGAGGCGCATGGGCTGCATTGCAAGCCGGTGATACTGATGAAATCTAAGACCATTGCGGCCTCTGGCGAGAATGAAGCAGATTTCACAGCAATGCTGACCAGGCTGTCTGGGGAAACCCTACAGGCGCTCAGGGCGGCCTCTGAGGGTGATGAGACCCTTTTGCGGGCCTTCGCCTTCATCATGGATGAACGAGGTATGGCAGCGGACGATTTCGCCCGTGAGCTGCAAGGCGATTTTGCGTCTGAGAAAGTGGTGAACGTCAATAACCCGAAGGATTTGGAAAACAGACAGATAGAATTGAACGCGCTTGAGGAACGGGACAACGAGATACGGGTGATCTTTGCCGTTGATAAACTGAACGAAGGCTGGGACGTGTTGAACCTATTCGACATTGTGCGTCTTTACGACACGCGAGACGGCAAGGGAAACAAAGTGGGTAAAACCACCATGGCTGAGGCGCAGTTGATCGGGCGCGGAGCGCGGTATTTTCCGTTCATTTCACCAGATCAGCCCGACGCGGCACGGGAAAAGCGCAAGTACGACAGCGCGATGGACAATCCGCTGCGCATCTTGGAAGAGCTACATTACCACTGTTCCCACAACCCGAAATACATTCAGGACATTCGCAATGCCTTGCGCGAAACAGGGATGCTGGATGAGAACGCCCGGACGGTGAAGTTGCGACTGAAGGACAGCTTCAGGCAATCGTTCCTCTATATGTCAGGACACGTCTGGACGAATGACCGGATCAGGAACCTGCGCGAAGGCGTTGAGGGACTGGACGCCTACAAGATCGAACCTCGTTTCAACTATCCGACGCTGATGACCGGGCAGGTGACGGAAAGATCGGCTTTCGGTGACAAGGCGACACCAAAGCCTTTCGGCAAAGAGCCAGTGGCGCGTGACTTCAAGCTGGCAGACTTCGGCAGGTCCATTCTAGGCTTCGCGATGGACGCCAACGACTTCTTCCATTTCGCCAGCTTGAAGACCTATTTCCCCAAACTTGCCAGTGCATCGCAGTTTCTGGCTTTGGACGCCTACCTTGGCGGCGTGACAGTGGCGGTGCGCGGCCTGCCCGAAGACCTCGACGCTCTGACTGCGCAGCAAAAACTAGACATCGCACAGTACGTCCTCCACCAGATCGAAAGTGGAGTTAAGTGCGAAAGCGTGGAGTATGTCGGCACGAAGGACTTTAAGCCCCATAAAATTAGCGAATGCTTCACCGACAAGACGCTGAAACTCCGTACAGAAGGCGAGACTGGGTTGAGTTGGGTCAATGGCGAAAGCAATGTGCCGGGGCTGGATCAGATCGACCTAACAGCCAAGGACTGGCACGCCTATGATGACAGCTACGGCACCGATCAGGAAAAACACTTCATCAAGTACCTGAATGATCATGCCGACCGGCTGCGCGAACGGTATGACGACTTCCACCTGCTGCGGAATGAGAAAGCGGTGAAGCTGTTCGCATTCGAGAATGGACAGGCATTCGAACCTGATTTTCTACTATTCCTTCGGCGTTCTGGTGATGGGAAAGAGACGATCATGCAGCTTTTTATTGAACCAAAAGGTAGTCACCTAGCAGATCAGGATAAGTGGAAAGAGGATTTCCTCAAGCAGCTGAAGAATGATGCGAAGATGCACATTTTTTTTCAAGGGAGTGGCTACAAGGTACTCGGACTGCCGTTCTTTAATGATTCAGCACCTTGGATCAATGATTTTCGGGAGTGCTTTAACTCAACAGTGGGTATTGATGGTAAGACATAACAAACCGCTGCGACGGGCGATAATCTTGCTGCGCTCAATTGTTCGCATTGGCGAGAAAAAGTCCGATATAAAATCTCTTTTCATGCGCAAGTGCGGCTACTCAGAATTCCGCAGGAGTAGAGATGCGGTGGGAGTTCTACGACGAGTTTGTCTAAATTTTGATCAAATAGGCGTCAAAGGTTTTTTGGCGCGGCCCGCAACCGTAGGAGAGGGCTCGAACCCTTTACGCCGTGTTTTTTAATACCCTGCTGGCAGGGTTGCAGTCATTGGCTGCAACCCTTGCCTGACCGGCGAGGTCCGCGGTTTGGGGCGGAGCCCCATTAGACCTTAAAGAAGAGTACACGTCCGATAATCCCATCTTGAGCGTGATACTGTAGTTATTAAGATAGTTTCCACTAATTCCTTAGCCGCCATGGTGACTGATCCAGTCTGCTAAATTTAATGGGCACGATCCTTATGCCAATCTGAAAGACTTGCTAACGAGGCTGCCGACGCAGAAAAACGACTCCGTTTACGAGTTGCTACCGCAAAACTGCACGCCTGCGTTCATTAGCAAGGTGTGATTGCAAAGCGCTTACTATGAACTCGCGACGAAAATAAGTTCAAAAGTTGATGTCATATTTTGCGCTTCTGGTTCTTCGGCGGGAGATGAATTCATCAACCGAAAAAACCTCTGCTGGGCCTTGGGTTCTGTCGTCCCAGCAAACGATGATGCACTTTACACGCTCGTTGTCCGGAAGATTTTCCACGATAGCGGTAATTTCCTTCCATGAGTTAGCGTCGCGCTCACGCATTGTAATAATCACCCGGTCCCCCAAACGTTTGCTCACTTCGAAACGGTCGTCAGACTTCCATGAGTCCTCACCTATAGCGAGTATGATTCTGTGGTTCGGAATCTGCTCTCTAATGTTTGCTATGATTTCGGAATCGTATTGAGTCCAATTATCAACAAGATTGCTAGTTGGGCAATCGGTGGCATCTGAAACTGACCGAATCTGCGTGCAATTTAGCCAACGATATTCAAATACGGCTACTTCTCCCCGTATTCGAAAGCCGCCTATGATGTCTTTTTTTTCATCAGAAAGAGGTTCATAACTTGGGTCTTTTTTCGCCTTTCGAATGATCAAAAAAGATTCATTAGCTTGCATATATATCTGAGTTAAAGCTTTAATTGTGTACGGTTCTGGCCATCCGACAAAGCAACCGGTCTGGAAGAAGACAATAACCTTATCCGAGTCCTCTAACCGGTCGCGCAACCGATCCATCGAAATTCTAAAAGATTCCAATTTCATGTATATCTCGCCTAACCTAGATGAGTGGTATATCAACACCTCAAACCGTCCCACATCCGGCTGAACTTTCAGGGGCCTGGAGCTTTCAGCCGCTCATTCGAGAGCGCCCAGTCACGCGAAGACTGAGAAATGCCTCGTTTCCGCAAACTTCTTCATTTCATCATCTTATTTCCGGAAAAGTCGCATTCGTAGTTGCGATCAAATATTGTTCAACCAATCAAGTATCGCAATGCGCTGCTCAAGAGGGAGGCTAACAGCCTGAATCCAAGTATTCACTTTCTAAAAATCAACCCCGTCGTCTATATCTTTGGCTTGGTAACTAGGCACTGTTTTTCCTTGTGATATCTGATGATACAGAAGATCAAAAACGGCTCGTTCGTACGTCGCAGCTAGCGTTCCTCCAGGAGTTTTGGGTGCATAGCGCTGGAGAACCGCTGTCGCGTCGTAAAGATCTTCGTGGTCGATGAGGAACTCCGTTGAGCGCACGTTCACACTCGCTATCTGCCATGCCATGCCATGCCATGCCATGTCTTGACGTTCGTGAGACCGCAGGTATGCCAATCGGGTAAAGACCTATTAGGCAGGGGGATGTTAAGCGCTGTTATTCCGGTGATGTATTGAATCGCTTTCATCGTTGCATTGACCATCCAGATAACGGCGGACATCGGCTAGTCGCCCGTTGAGCATGACATCCAATGCAGAAGCTCCGTCAAAGGCTCCATTTGGTTTTTTCGGCCAGGCGTTCGCGCGGTCTTCAGTGGGAAAGATAATTCTGAGTGCTTTGTAAATCCCGAAAACATAAGAGATTCGCATCAAAGTATCATGCGGTAGCGACCAAATTGCACCGCCTTGCATGTTCGCGAAAGTTTTGTCATCGGGCTTTCCGAGCAGACGGCGCACTTGTTCGTCTTCGAGTTCCCATGCATCAAAAATTCTAAAAACACCTGTCAGAGCGGTCATCGACACTAGTCGAGCGTGTTGTTTTTCCTGTAGTTCCTTGATCGTTAGGTCATTAGCGAAAATACTGGGGCCTGACTGCAACTGATCAACAGTAGCACTGCGGATCGTTTCGCTGATGCGATCAGACTCTCGCTTATGCGCTTCTCGAATCTCTTGTATCGTTGGTTGTCGAGACTGATTGTCGGACATCTCATCTTCACCTTTTTGTGAGCGTATAACTTTGCGCCCTTCGATCTAAGCAATGAAACTATAGCTTAGAACCAGGCATGGTCGATATCCAAGCGCCATCTTTAATCAGATTTGAAAAGGTCTGGAATAGCGAGAGGGCTGATCCTCCTGCGTGCTTCTCTTATTAGTTTGCTTCTTTTCTTACTTTCTTTCTTACTTTCTTACTTTCTTACTTTCTTACTTTCTTGCTTTCTTGCTTTCTTGTGTTTTTTCTTTCGTTTAGAATCTTAATCTCAATTACACGCAAAGGAGCTCAAAGCATGCGCCCCGTAGATTCCACAGACGAAAAAATCATTGAAGCAGGCAAGCGAATAAAGGATCAAGACCGGACAGTTACAGGCTACCGTTTACGCATCGAGCTCGGAGGTGGCGATCAGAAGCGTCTGATTTCAGTCTGGAAAAACTCCACCGCTCAGGATGTTGTGGAATCTATGCCTGAAACGGAGCTACCGGCAGAGCTTGAAGAATCACTAAACAGCGCCAGCCAAACCCTCCTGAATCATCTTCGCTCAATGGCTGTAAGCATTCACAAAACAGCGACGAAAGTAGCAGAAAGGCAAGTTACCGAGATTGCTCGGCAATTCAAAGAGCTTGAAAAGCAGACTGAAGCGGAATTGAAGGATGCTGGCGTCATTATCGAAAAACTGGAATCTGAGAAAGCCGATTCCAGTTACAATCTAGCCATAGCCGAGGCAAATTTTGACTCTGCTCGTGAAGAGGCTAATAAGTACGAGAAGAAGGCTTTTCAGCTTGAAACAAAGCTCCAGGAAATGAAGGGCGTTGAAAGCTTGATCAAACGTCTTGAAGCCCTTGAGGAAAAGGCTTCCAACGAGAAACCTGGTAATTCAGATGCAGTAATATAACAGCGATTTCAGCCTACGATTTGCTCGTACCTCAGTACGAGAGAGCCGCATGACAGGCGACAAGGAGTAGGGTCGGGTCAGCCCCAAGTGGCCATCTTCGATGATCTATGCCTTGCGGGGCCGATACTTCGGATTTATGAAGCTGCGCGCGCCAGAGAACCCGCCAGCAAGCCGCAATCAAAACCCTGTACGTCTAACAGGCAATGCAGTCAAAGGCGTTGGCAAGGCTGTGGGGCCGTAGAGCTTTGAATGTGTGCGACCGCGTAAGCCAGCGCCTACACCACCTGTAAGCGATTGCTGACAAGCCTGTAAGCAGAAACTTACACAACTTGTAAGCCGCCGCCTACAAAACCTATACGTTATCGCTGACGACCTGTAGACCATTACCTACACTGCCTGTAAGCCAGAGCCTACACGGCCACACCCATGGCCCTAACAGCACAGAGCCGCAACGCCTGAGAGTTTATTCGCTGGCCACGGGGCATCCAAAATCTTCGCACATCTGCGCTGCCGGTTTTTTTGTGTCTGATGAAGTTTCCCGCATATAAAAAGGGCGCTGCTGGCGTTGGAGCACAGTCTGGAAAAGGCCGATAAAGTCCTGTTGCAAACCTTTGATGAACTCCTCCGAGTTGGTGACACACTGACCGCAAAAGATGTCTGAGCAAGGTTCGACGCTGAAGCACAGGAGGCACGGAAGGCAAGAAGCCCAGGATTCGTGGGGCTGAGGCCAGTGGGCCAAGTGGAACACGGCACGGATGCCGGGCTTGCTGAACAGAGGCTATGGGCTGACGTCTTGCGGTTGCTGCTACTTGATGCCCTCTTTGCTCCACCCGTGGGTCAAAGTGCTGCGCTTATTCTATGAAACCAAGATATTAAATGGTTACGAAGTGATCAAATAAACGGTAATCTATGAATTGAAAACATTAATAATTTGTTATTTATCTGTTGTTGCTATATCTTTTCATACTTGAGTAATATATTAAAAATAAGGCACAACTGTATGAATAAGTTTTTAAAGGTCTCAATCCTTGCGGCAACAATGGCCTCAGTTGGTTGTGCAAGCATCATCAGTGACAGCAATTACCCGGTAACCATTAACAGCTCCCCGGATGATGCCGATTTCGCTATTACCAACACAGAAACTGGCATGACCATCATGAAAGGGCAGACTCCGGACACGCTGACACTGAAGGCTGGTAACGGATTCTTCGACGGTGCCACGTACAGCGTTCAATTTGAGAAAGAGGGCTATGACGGTCAGTCATTTTTGATCGACTCGAAATTAGACGGCTGGTACGTGGCAAACATCCTCTTTGGTGGCGTACTTGGCCTGCTCATCATCGACCCGGCAACGGGCGCGATGTGGAAGCTACAAGAATCCCTTTCGGTTTCTCTTAACCGCGACGAAAGTCAGTCGAGCGAAAAAGACCTCACCTTTATGACGATTGAGGAAGTTCCGGAACACTTGCGGGACGATATGGTTCGCATTAACTGATACCAATGCCCGCACCGCCAGTTAAGTCCACCACTGATGGTGCGTGGTAGGCTTTGTAGTATTTTCAAAGGGCGCTGCATTGCTGGATGATCCGGAATGCAGCGTTTTTTTGGACAAATTCCCATCGGGTCTATAGGGACAGGCACCTCTATGCACATTATGGATCTTCTCAAACGCACCCAAAGCCCCCATCCGGGGTTCATTAACCGGGTGTTGCACTTAGAGTTGGAGACCGCCCTGTTTGGATCGATGGTAAGCTTCTATTCCACACTTTTGGCGCGTTGGATGAGCTTGAACATAGCCTTATTCGCGAGCGAACAGTTGCAGGTCTTGAGGGCGCTAGGGCGTACGTAAGCCTGTCATATCGGAGTCGGACATCAGAAAGGCGACGGCGATGTTGGTAGACCCAAAGAGTAAGAAAAAGAAATAGCTGAACACTTTGCTGTTAGTCGCACGACACTGAACGCTTATCTTCGGTGGTTGGCGCAGCCATTGAAATTAAACTGAGTATAAACATTTATTTTCTAGGCATGATGTTTGCTGATGAGCAACAGGTGAGCGGCTAGGTTGGGAGGCCAAGCCAGGAAACACGAAGTCAAGCGATTACATGGCGGTGCAAGAATAAGTTGTCTAAGCAATTGTTAAATATGAGATTTTTTGCTGCGAGGCGTAACAAAAAAGTGGCGTTATCGAGAACGCACTTTTTTGCAATATCGTGGAATGCGGTATAGCCACTGTTAAAATTCGGAGGAGGGAGTTAAAAAGTGTTTGAGAAACTCCGTAGACGATTCGCTGTATCGAGGCTTCAAGAGGAAAAGTTATATGAGAAAGTCCTTCTTGAATTGTCGAGCGGGCAAAAACGTGGTGGACTATGGGCGAAAGCATTAGCAAACTGTAATGGTGCAGAGGAAAAAGCCGAATCACTATATATTCGCTATCGAGTTCAGTCGATTAAAGATGAAATGGAAATCGTCGGAGCTATTGCAGAAGATGCTGCACTGCGACGAAAAGTAAGTGAAACTCCAAAAAAAGAAAAAATATCACATGCAAGTTTTAAGAAAAATCCCCCCAATTTTTTTAGCTATAATAACGTAATAATTAAACATAATTTCTTAACGTATTGGGTGGGAGAAAAGTCTTTCAATTCAGCGCAAGAAGCCAAAGCTTTCATCGACAGCAGATTCTAACATGTCAATCAAGTCCGTTCCCGGCCTAATGGCCGTCCACCGGACGGCTTTCAGCCGCCGCTTATCTCAGCGTTAGGTGCAAGTCTACTAAGGGGTAGAAATGACAAAGAAAGATAGGATTGCGATTGTTATTACAGTTATATACTCGCTCCTACCAATTAGGGCAGTTGTTGAGGGAGAAGATGGAATACTGTTCGTTCTTGTAATTCCCGTCCTCTTATACTGGGGATACAGGTTTATCAAAAACGATATAAGCTTTATTGGGAATAATGATGGTCAGTCATAGTAAGTGCAAAAAATGCGACGAAATCTTTGATGTAATTGAGTTGACAGATAACCCTCAAGGGGGGGCGGCATGATCTGCGCCAACGAAGCTGAGTGTAAAGAACGTCAACAGAAGGCAGAGCAAAATCACACCTAACAAGTCGCTGTAGTACGCGGCCGATGGCCGCCGGACGCCCTTTTCATTGCGGCTTCGCCTCCATTGCAAGGTCGCCGCTAAGCTAAGCGTTAGGCCTCTCTAAGGAGATTTATGCAAGTACCAGAGTTCAGTGGATATTTCCCGTCTGAAGAAAATATGGATGCTCAGCAGAAGGCGTTCTATAAAAAGGTTGAAAAATCTCTTAACTCAGGTGAGTTTATCAATATAGATGGTAATATTGGCTATGTTTTCGTCTATTTGTATAATCTATTAATTAAATGGAACTCGAAAGGGTTTGAATCACTATCAGAGTTTTTAATATATATTTCTGAGTTGTACAAACATGAAGAAAAACTATCTAGCTACTGTCTTTTTTGGGCACATGATTGTCTCCTTGGGCTTGGAAAATATGATGACTACTTGGATAAAACTGAGCCTAAAATATTAACTGGAACTTGTACCCACGCCTCAAATCTAAGAATTAACATCCAAAGAAAAATAGGTCTTCCTGCGAACCCTGTAGATATTTTATTAATGGTTGGTGGGCGGAAAACGAAGTTCATCACTAATAATCAAGCGCTATACAAAGAAAATATTTTTGACTGTTTTAACCGATATGGTGATAAAAATGAGGGGTGGTTTGCCATCTTCGATTCATGGTTTCCTGACGAAAATTTATATAGCCACAGTCTGTTCAATGGTGCCCCTTTATGGGATAAACCAGCACTAAGTTGGAAAATAAAAGCCTATTACTCCGCCTATGATCACTTAGCAACAATCAAAGAGATTTCTAAAGAGGCAGAAAATAAGGCAAGGGAGTTATTAGGTGTTCCCAAAATAGGTGAAGGATGGATTTCTGAAACTGAACTCTATAGAAAATTAGAGCATGAATTTTCTAAAACTAAAGTAATACAGCATGGCCAACCATCATGGCTGGGGCGTCAACATTTCGATATATGGTTTCCGAACTGGAAAATCGCTGTAGAGTATCATGGCAAACAACATTTTGAGCCTGTCGAATTTTTTGGCGGTGAGGAAGCATTTAAGAAAACTGTTGAAAGAGATCTGCGGAAGATTAAGTTAGCAAAAAGAAATGGAGTTAAGCTTTTCGTTATCGCTGAGGATGACGATCAAGATGAACTCATTCAAAATATATACGTAGAGACATTAAAGCGAAAAGTTCTACCACCCAAGGCCTAACAAGGCAATCAAACGGAACTAAAACAGTGGGTTACGTTTCGCTTCGCTACACATTTTAACCCACTATTTTAGTCCGCTTATTGCGGCGTTAAGTTACCAAGGGTATTCCAATGAAGTCTGTCATGATTTTAAGTATCACTATTTTTCTTGTTGGGTGTGGCTCACTCGATAAAAAATCATTACTTGTTAATTTTGGAGATACCAAGGAACAAATTACATCTATTATGGGCGTGCCTGACGACCGCCAGTTTAAGGGCGATAATGAAGCTTGGCAGTATTGTCAAACTGGTGCGGGCTTCGGTTATCATGATTATCGTATTATTTGGTTATATAAAGGGCAGGTTTCAGGAATTAATTCTTATAAGAGCTCTCGCCCAGCATCATCATGTGTCACTGATATAAAACAAATAAATTGGGAAGATGCACCAGATGTATCAGTGGAAATACGAAATAGGTAACTTAACAAAACGCTCAAGTACGTTCCCGGCCTGCGGCCGTCCACCGGACGCCCCTGTCGGGTCGCCGATTAGCTATGCGTTGAGGCTGTAGAAAAACCCCAAGTCGGATCGATTTTGGTAGTATTGAGAAAACAGACAGGGAGCCGTCGGTATGCCTCGTTTCAAGCACTACAACTACGACCAAGATACGATGGTCGTCATCAACTACCGAGAGCAGCTCCAGCCCGGCACTTTTGAACACGCCGTTCATTACCTGATTGAGCACAAGCTGGATCTGACGGTGTTTCACCCAAAATACCGCAACGACGACACCGGACGGCTGGCTTACGATCCCGCCATTCTGCTGAAGATCATTCTATTCGCCTACTCTAAGGGCATCACCTCCAGCCGCGAGATCCAGTGGTGCTGTGAGACCAACATCATCTTTAAAGCGCTGTCCTGCGATACAGTCCCGCACTTCACCACCTTGGCCAAGTTTGTCAGCCAGCACGCCGATGAGATTGAAGAACTGTTCGAGCAAATACTGCTGGTGTGCCATGAACAGGGCCTCCTGGGCAACGAACTGTTCGCGATCGACGGCTGCAAAATGTCGTCAGACGCGGCGAAGGAATGGTCTGGTACCTTTAAAGAGCTGGGCGAGAAACGGGACAAGCTGAAACGGTTGATTCGCCATCACCTGCATGAACACCACGAGCGGGATGAGGCCGAGACCGAAGCGGAACTGGACCGAGATATTCGACGGGCGAAAACCGTGCTCTCTCTGGATGAGTCCATGAAAAAAGTGGACCACTTCCTAAAGACGAACAGCCCAAGAATGGGCCAGGGGAAACGACTCAAGGAAGTGAAGAGCAACATCACCGATAACGAAAGCGGCAAGATGACCACCAGCAAAGGCACGATCCAGGGCTATAACGGCATACTTTAAAGCCGGTGTTAGAGACCGTTCAGCGTCGCTATAAAAAGCTGGGCATCGCCGACAACATCTATCAAACCGGCGCGATCGTGACCGCCGACACCGGCTTCGCCAACGAAGCCAATATGCAGTACCTGCACGAACATCAGATCAACGGTTACATCCCGGACAACCGCTTCCGAAGCCGTGATCCCAAGTTCGCAGACCAGAAAGCCAAGTACGGTAAGCGCCCGCAAACCCCATCGAAGAGCGGTTGGAAACACGTGATTCCGACCAGTGAATTCCAGTTCGACCCAGTTATGATGACATGCATCTGTCCCTCCGGAGAATCCCTGCGCCACGAAGGCACCCGAATCGACCAAGATGGCGTACCAAGAGCGCACTTCCAAGGGCGGTTATTGCAGTGCCGCCACTGCCCAAAAAAGCACCAATGCATGCAAAATCCCAGCTCAGCAGATCACCGCAAAGGCAAAGGAAGACAGGTCTCCTACACCCTAGAGCTCAAGCGTGGCCCAACGTATACCGACTGGATGAAACACCGAGTCGATAGCCAACAAGGCAAAGCGATTTACGGTCATCGCATGTCCGTGGTTGAGCCCGTGCTCGGCAACATTGGCAGTAACAAACGTCTGAATCGCTTCAGCCTGCGGAGCAAAAAGAAGGTGCAGGGTCAGTGGCAATTGTATTGCCTCGTCCACAATATTGAGAAGCTGGCGAATTATGGGCGGTTAGCGGCATGAAACCGGAACCGGGGCTAGGATATGGCCAGATATAGGCCACAGCCGGCCATGTGTAGAGTGTTCAGCGCCGGATATCAATAATGCTGCGGCGTTGCCAGCAAATGATCAAACTTGCGCCAGTTAATCGCAGGGTTTGAAAAAACAACAGAGTGGCTGCGGGTTGGGCTCTGAAAAGGGTTTTTCTACAGCCTCGTTATGTGATTAAAGGAAGTTATGAGTTTATTTCACAAATTAAAATCTAAAGCCGTAATAAATAGAAAGCATGAGGAAAATTTATATGCTTCAGTAGCTTCTGAAATGGCTGAGGGCATTCATAACTCAGCTTTATGGCTAAAAGCCTTAGAAGCAGCTAATGGAAATAGTGAAAAACAAATTTCAGAATATATAAAGCTCAGAGTGCAGTCATTAAAGGATGATGTTCATATTGTTAACAGTATCCCAGTTGAAGAGCCTATACCACTAGAGAAATCGTGTTGGAAAGATATTTATGATGTAGAAGGTTTAGTGATTATGATTGAAGATGGTGCTTCTAAATTAGATATTTCAAATTCTCTATCGGATAAGGCTAATAGCGAAATTAAATTATTAATAAACCAATTCGATGCCTGCGAACAATATCCTCTTCACGTTGCTGTAAAAAATAAACGAGCCGATATAGTTGAATGGTTACTCGAAGCAGGTGCGAAATATAATAGCGTAAATGATTGGGGCAAAACACCTATTGAGATAGCTATTAAGCAAGAGAATAAAGAGATAATAAATATAATCAAGTCATACATCACATAACAAGAATTTCAAGGGGGACTTGGACTTCCTCCAGTTTCGCCTACATTCCTAAGCCGCGCATGCTGCGGGCGTTAGGCTATTACAGAAAAATACTGGGAAATTTAAATGAAGTTACTAAAAATATTATTGTCGATCGCTCTCGTTGGCGCATTGTCCGGGTGTGCACACCGAATTACTGTTGCACCAGAGATTGCCAAAATTGAGAGCCTATCTCATGGTTTTGATAACAGGTCTGTGAGTGTTGGCTATTACATACCCTCTGAGCTTCTATCGCTTGAAGTGACAACTCTAGGTGGCGGCGGCGACAACGTCAGGTACTTCCCATATCGAGACATTGAAACTGGGTACGAGCGAGTACTATCCAATGTTTTCTCCGGTGTGGTGCAGTTGCGTTCGACACCTGATTATTCTCGAACTAAGCAGCTAGGGCTTGATTATGTTATTCAACCACAAATAGTGACTAGCTCGGGTAGCACAGGATTTTTCACTTGGCCACCAACCAATTTCACCGTCGACCTTACAAATAGCGTCCGTGATGAAAACGGGGCAGTAATAGCGACTCCTCGCGTTGTTGGGGTTGGTACCGCTGAAACAGCTGAGCGTTTAAGTGAGCATGGTGTTGCTGGAAAACGGGCAATGAATGACGCTCTGTCGAAGATGCAAGCTGCACTACTTGAACTCAAATTAGGAGCCTCATCAAACAACGAATCACCCAAAAAAACCAAACCACTTATGAGTTCAAGTGTTGCCTCTCGCCTGGGTAATCTTAAAGAACTAAAGAACAAGGGCCTGATTACGGAAGCTGAGTATGCAGCTAAACGCAGAGAAATATTAAATTCTCTATGATGTGAACTGGCGCTTAATGCTTTCTAACAAGCTAAAGCACGCGGGCGCAGCAGAGCTGCGCCGGTGTTTGGAGCGTTAGGATCAGCTAAAAAAGGAAAAACACGAGGTAATTGCAAAACTCTGGAAACGAGTGGGTTTAATAGCTAAACAACGCTAAAGAAAGAAGAATATCTGGCCCTCATTTGTTAAAATGAGCAGCGACAAAACAGCAAAAAAACCCACCACTTGGG
>Ga0307964_1000797_pt1 | contig 14687 bp, 23 predicted proteins | sample OrgLakmetagen596_FD_201823 | JGI IMG/M metagenome (GOLD analysis project Ga0307964, IMG submission 201823) | Saline water microbial communities from Organic Lake, Antarctica - #596 | ecosystem: Environmental > Aquatic > Non-marine Saline and Alkaline > Saline | place: Antarctica: Organic Lake... | reverse complement strand
CTGATCGGATGCCCCGGAACAGGTGATCGGATCAAATCGGAATCACTGATCGGATGTTATCGGAACCGGTGATCGGATGATCCCGGAACGCGCAACGCTGGACGTCAAGTCGTTCCCACCGCCACACGGCGACCTCGTCAACAGGGGTGAACTCGGGACGCCCGATCGGCCATCGGACAAGCGCAACTACATTGAGGGGCACGGCGACTTCTCAGCCTGCTTCAGCTACAACCTGAGAACTGCCGCCTCGAACGCCGTGACGCCGAGCGGACGACGCATCCACGTTAGCGGGTTCTCTGGCCAAGACGACCACTTCACCGCGTACCTGATCGGCGAACTAGCTTAGCAGATTGTGGCTCGGATTGTCTCCGCCATGGCCTTGCCTAGCAGGGGTGGCACGGCATTCCCTATCTGTCGGAACTGCCTGAACTGTGAGCCGGGAAACCGATAGGCATCCGGGAATGACTGGAAACGCGCGGCCTCCCGGACCGATACGAACCGATCAACGCCGGGGTGCACGAAGTCCGAACAGTCGCGGGCCATGTGTGCCACGACCGTGTGCGACGGCGTGTCCCACCGGAGCCTACGATACTTGTTGGCAAAACCTTGGCTGTCGAGAAACTCCATTACGCCCTCTGGCGTAGTGTGTCCGGCCTTTAGGACCTCCCTCAGCGCGGCCTCCTTCACTCGGTCTTGGGTGCGGCACTCCGCAGCGTCCCGCATGCCGTCACCACCCATCATCGCGTCGATGAGCTCGTCGGTTAGACCGCCGTCGGCAAGCCGCTCCTCGATCTTTGTCCCGTAGTCGCCAGGGTGCAGCATCGCCAGCCGAAGTCGCCGAATACCCAGCATGCGCTTGGCAGAGTGGTGGGTCAGCTCCGCAGAGTTGCCCCGCATAAGACGCTGGTATTCGGTCTTCGGTGGCTCGGGGTACTCCATGGGCTTCTGAGTGTCTCGCGGTACGAGGACGCCGTCTGGCAAGTCGGAGATTGCGTCACGGACTGTCAGGGCTGGCTGGATGGACGGACCATCGAAGAACAGAGACGGTTGGTCGTTCAGCACGATGCCGTTGCGCTTGCCGTTGACGTGGGTCGGTTCGGGAGGGGCAACCCGCTGGCCGTCTGCCGCCCCGAAGATGAAGACGCGGCGACGGTGCTGGGGAACGCCGTACTCGCAGGCGTCCAAGGTCACGACGTCAGCCGCGTATCCTAACGCCTCAGCGCGTGCCTTCATGTCGGCGAGCACTTCGCCGCCTGACATAGAGAGCAAGCCGACAACGTTTTCGATCAGGAACGCCTTCGGTCTGAACTCCTCAACAAAGCCGAAGTACGGCACGTAGAGCTGGTTCCGGGCGTCGTCCTCGCGTCGCTGTCCATAGGTGGAAAAGCCTTGGCAAGGAGGACCTCCCATGACCACGTCGACCTCGCCGGGCGCAACGCCGAGGTCTTCGCGTATCTTCTTCGGATCGACGGCCTCAATGGCCTCTGTCGAGCAGACGGCGTCGGGGTGGTTCGCGGCGTATGTGGCTAGCGCGGGGGCTTCATGGTCATTAGCGTACAGTGCCGAGAAGCCAGCCTGCCTAAAACCTTCACCGAGCCCGCCGGCTCCACAGAATAAATCGATTGTCCGCATGTCTTCCCGTCCGTGCTTGTTCTCCCTGCGTTCTCAGCGCGGGCGTTTCAGGATACCATATCGGGTAGAGGGTCCGAACGGAACGCCAAAATAGCGGAAGGGCGTTGTCGGGATGCCGACGACGCCTCATTCCAAAACTGGCCTTGCCAATGTCAGCTTTCCGCAGCTTTCCTGCGGGTCGGGACCTCCACCCCCTTTTTCCGCAGCGTCGCTGCAACCGACGCCACCGAGCGAGCGGTGGTCTTGGCATCGGGAAACCTGCGCTTCACCTCGGCGACAATTTCGACATATGCGTTATCTACGTCCATCAGCAGTTCCTGGACGACCGCGCCAATCGTGATCTTTGGTTCGGACGGCTGTTCTGACGCGCCGTCTGCCTCATGGTCCAAGGTGTAGGCTTCCTCGGTGACCTCAGGCTCGTGCGTATCAGCCATGGTCGCACCGAGGACCTGTACCTCGACGACGATGCTGCCGGGATGCTCCGTCTGCTTCTTGTGTGCGAGGTCGAGGCGGCCACAGAAGCCCGAGACCGCCCACCCTTGCTCTCCTTCCAACAGGACGGCATGGGTGTAGGTGCGGTCGGTCTTGCGGGTCAGTTCGGTCCCGTCGGGCGCGGTGGCGATGTATGTGGTCATGGCTGTTCTCCTTAATGCGTTGGATGGTGGGCCTCAGACGAGACGCCACTCGCCGTTCAAGTGCTGGTAGTTGTAGGGAAAGTAGCGGTCGAGACCGGCGTGTACCTCGTAGGCCCGCGGTTCGGGGAAGCCCTCGACCTCGATCGCCGAAACGCTGCGGACCTCTTTGGCCTGAAGCAGGACGCCGTGAACCTTTTCGACTCCGTGCTCCGCAGTCAGGGCGTTCAGCGCAGGCAGGACGTTCTCTGGGTAGCCGTCGTAGTGCAGGTATATGTGGGCCAGCCCGTTTTGGACTGGCACGATGATGTGGGCGTTGGTGCTCATGGTTTTGTCTCCGTGGTTGGCATCGTTAATATGAATAGGATGTCGTGGAAGCGGGTCCCCGCGAACGGGTTAAACGCCTGCGTGCGACGACGAATTGCTTCAACGGATTGCGAGCGGCCCATTGCCCAGCGGACGCGATAGGCTGACCGCCGCACCGGCCCGCCGCCCCTCGGCTGCGGCCGCGCCGTCCCTCAAGGACCGCCCGTGGGTGCGGCTGTCGCGCAGACCACCGGTTACTTCTTGGACGTACTCGTCCACGTTCGCCTGCTTGACCGGCACGAGGGCGGTCGAACCAGCATCGGCGCGGGCGGTGTCGGTGGCCTCGGTCAGGTCGCGCAGCCGACGGGCGACGGTGACTGCGAACGCGGCCAGCAGGTCGGACTTGGAGCGGTCGTTGCCCACGCCCCGCGCCGCAGCCTTGCCAGCGGCCAGAACGGTGGCCATGAGCCAGTCGGCCTGCTCGACGTCGGGACGATAGCCCGCGAAGGAGTAGAGCTTGCGGTCCGACCGACGGCCGGTCTTGGCCGGGAGGTCCCGATACCAAGCGGTCGTGCCGGTCAGTCGGGCGATGGCGCCGCCCAGGAACTTGACCACGATCCACTCGTGACGCCCGAGCTCGGTGTCGGCCCGGGCCATGTCACGGTCCTCTGCCAGGACCTCGGCCTCGGTCAGCCCGTGGCGGACCAGCAGACGCGCCGCCTTCTCGCGGGCGCTCGCCGCCTCCGCCTCGGTGCGGCCGTCCTCGTTCAGCAGGGCGGCGATGAGGGCCTTGGTGCGTTCGTCGCTCATGGCTCAGTCCTCCGAGACGCGGTTGACGATGAAGCCCGCGGCCTTCCACGCGGCCTCGATCATGTCGGCAGTCTCGGCACAGGACACTCGGGCCTCCTTGGCGATCAGCCGGGCGCGGTCGTTTGTCAGGGCGGTGATGAAGTGGGTCATGGTCAGTCTCCGTGGTTGGCGTTTTTAATATGGATAGGATGTCGCATGTGGGCGTACCCGCGAATGGGTAAAGCGCAGTTCTCCGTTGACGAATTGCAACGGGACTGAAGCTAAAAGTCGTTGAAGCATAGTGGGTTAGCCGCGTACGTTTCCCACACCTCGCGACAACCTGTTTCCACGAGGCGTCCACGGTGGGCGCCGGAACCGGAGACAGCCAATGAAGTACAGGATCACCCTAGCCGACTGCATCTACCACGAGTGCGAGGACCTCGCTGACGCCCAGTCCGAGGCGCTCGACCACGCCCGCGAGTTGACACGAGCCTGCGGCTTCGCAGTCTCGGTGAAGGTCCACCGACTGAGCCACAGGGTCCTCGACGAACTCAGCCGCGACGTCACGCCTGCGTTCTTCGTCGGCTCGGCCGTCGGACGGGTGGAACATTCCAATTCCTTCGTCTCGTGGGTGCCCGCTCCCAGGACGGCGGCGATGCCAGTCAAGCGGCGGGTGGCGGCATGAGTGGCGTACGGGACAGGTTCGCCGACGGGCTGGCAGTCAGACTCGCGGCCCGTTTCCGTGCGGCCAGCACCGCGGCGGAGGTGGAGGCGGTCGCTGCGGACGTCGTTTGCGACGGGCCGTCCGCCCTCGGCATGGCGTTGCTCCTCGACCGCGAGGAACTCGGCAGACTGGTGCAGGCGGTCGACGCCCACCCAGGCGGACCCACGGGCCACCCCGAACAGGACGTGTACGTCCCGTCGTCCATGCGGGTCGGCGGTGAGGCGCGCGGCGGCCCCGTCCTGATACCGTTGAGGGGTACAGTCTCTTGAGGCGGCGGACGAGACGGGCGCTACGGCGCTCGGCACTCGTGGCCCTGGGGCTGGCGTACGTCGTCGGCTCCGTGACCGTCATCGTCGCGCTGTCACCGTCAGACCGCGGCGGGTTCGAGACGGACACGGTCCAGACGCCTCCGCTCGCGGGCTATCAGCCCGTCAGCGTTGACGCGACATGGACGCTGACAGACGTCTAATGCGGATGGGCCCGCCCGATGGTCGTCGGGCGGGCCACTGTGGTCCTACTGGGCCGGCCGCAGGCCGTTCGCCTTGGGGTATCTGCTCAGGATGGCCTCCTCCAGGGCGTTGCGGATGCGCTTGGCCATGTCGTAGTCCATGACAGGGTTCCCGAACTCCTCCGCCCGTTCGACCACGCTCTCCAGCAACGGCTCGAAGATCGCAGTCTCCATCCGGTGGCCGTAGTGGCGGACGAGGTACTGGAGCAGGCCGACGAGGTACAGCTCCTCGACCTTCCCCTGTTCCCGCAGCATGATCCCGTCCACGTGGTCGGGGTCCAGGTCAAGATCGTCCTTCGGCAAAGTGAACGCGAAGCGGACGTTGTTGAAGCCCTCGAGGTCGGCAATCTCTGTGACTTCAATGCTCATCGCACTGCTCCCCCCTGTTGGCTGATACCTTCCAGATGCGGCTTCGGCGTGCAGCGGGCAAGGAGCTCCTCCTCGAACGTGGCCCGGAGCTCGACGGCCTTGTCCCAGTCGATACCCTCTGCGCCGAACGCCATCTCCTCTTCGAGGATGCTGTCGAGAAGCGAGGGGAACAGTGATTTCCCGTGAAAGTGGTGGGTGTACCCGATGGCGCTGATGAGTGCAGGCAGCGCTGCGGCGATGGCGGCGCTGTTGTCGTCGAGGCCGCTATAACGCAGGTCCTCCATCAGAGCCTCGTCAAGGTCATTCCGCAGCAAGCTGAGGGTGAGGTGGACGCGCTCGAAGCCCGGTAGGTCGACGAGTTTTTCTACTTGAATTGGCATGGTTCTCTCCAACTATGTGTGGTCCCCCAGGACGGGGTTCCTACGAGGGGTAGAATCCCAGAATGCGGGCGGCGCGCATACCAACGTTTGGGGACCGCACGTACGAAAAGAAATCATGCAACGGTTGAACGAAAAAGGCCCCGCGTTTCCACGGGGCCTGCCAGTCAGGTCAGCACGTCGCTGGTCAGTCAGTACATGGCCAAGATGTTGCCCGCCGTTGTGCCCGTCGCCTTCACACGGCTGATGACCACTGGCAGGATCATCCCCGCGTAGGCGGTCACAGTGAACTCCGTGCCCGTGCCGTCGTTGCAGACCACGTCGCCCGCAGTGCCCACGAAGATCGCGCGGCAGTCGCCGTCAGGCAAGTCGAGGGAGTCGTTCGGTGTCACGCTGCGAACGGCCTCGGCGGGAATGGACGCCACGCGGTCCTCCGCCTCACGTCCACGGTTGGTCTTCTGGGTGCGGACGCGGGCAAATGCGCCGATGGTTGGCTGGGCCATGTCATTTGCCTCCCGTCAGTGCAGCGCGGGCCTTCTGGACGTCGTCGCCAGTCGGTGCGCCGGTCGCTAGGTCGTGCGCGTCCTGCCTCGTCTTCAGCATGGAGCGACCCATGTCGGTGTCCAGGGCGCGGACGTATGCGGCCTCGAAGGTCTCGCCGTCGGCCTGCATCGACTTGGCAAGCGCGTCGATCTGGGCGTCGACCTTCGCCATCACGCCCGCGGCTGCCTTGGCGACGTCGGATTTGGTCATGTTCTCTCTTGTCATGTCGTTCTTCTCCATCTCTACGGCGGCGCGAGCGGTCTCCACTTCGGCCTCCAGTTGCTGCACGTCCTGGGCCAGTTCCAGGACCCGCGTCATCTCGTCTTCGTCGCGGGCCAGCCGCCCGAGGGTGTCTTCCAGCTCCTTGCGTTTTGCCTCGAGCCGCGTCAGTTCCGCAGCGTAGCGCTCGCCTTCCTTGCTCATTTCAGTGCCTCCAGTTCTTTGGCAGCCTGAGCCGCCAGGTGACGTTGCGGACTCTGCGCCTTGAGGTGGAGGAGCTCGCGGGTAAGGGACTCAGCCACGCGGCTTTCCGCGTCCGACAGGCTGATCGAATGACGCTGCTTGATCGGGGTGTCGACGCCGATTGCGCGGGACAGCTCGCTGCCGCCCGCCGCGACCAGGGCCTTCACGAGGGCCTCGCTGGCACGGTTGTTGCTGAGCACGCGTTCGATCGGCCCGACGTCGCCCCCGGCCGCGGAGGTCTGGCCGACTGCGTTACGCACTGAGTCCCTATACGCGGGCCATGCGGCGGCAAGGTCGGTCAGCGCCCGGTCCACGGCCTCAGCCAGCTTGCGACGGTCGGAGGTCGCGTCCAGCGCCAGTTGCGCCCGCCGCAGGTTGGCCTTGCGGGAGGTAGCCTCGGCGGCGTCCGAGACGTCGGCGGTCAGCCGTTCGATGGCGTCGTCGACGATGGCAATCCGCTCGGCGAGTGCGGCGGCAGTGTTCGCGGGCTTGTTCCCGGCGATCAAGTCGCTGGTGGCCTCCGCTCGGGCCTTCTCGCGTTCGTCGACCAGGCGGGCGCGTTCAGCACGCAGCTCTACCAGTCTGTCCTTTGGGTCTGCCATCCGTTGGCTCCTCTTGCTGTTGGCTCGGGGCGGTGGCGCCCAGCCGTTGGAGAGCCGAGCGCCACCTGTGAGACACGCCATGCCAATGAGGGCCTCACCGGAACCAGGATGCCGTGTCGGGCCGGAAAGGGAGACCAGCGAGTGAGTGCGGGTCGTCAAGTGCTGGTGACGTCGTCCCCGAGGAGCGCGAGGTCCATCGCCTCCAGGACGTCGACGGGCGCCCGCGCCGTGTTCGCGAACGCTGCTGGCGCCTCGGATATGCGGGACCTGTACCACCGGACGATGTGGGGCGTGGGCACCTCGCACCCCGCGGAGTCCAGCGCGAGCATGAGCTCACGACACCAGCCCCGAGGCCACATGATCGTCCCGCTGATGTTCCAGGCGTGGGCGATGATGCAGACCATGTTCGAACGCATTGAGGCCTCCGGGTCGAGCGTCGCGTCGGCGCCCGCCTCGGCGAACAGCTTCTTCAGCTCGGCCTCGGCCTTGTAGCGCAGGGTCGGGAGGCTCTTAGGGTCCATCGGCATCGGGTGTCAGGTTTCCTCGGGCAGGGTCCATCGACGCGCATCGTGTCGCGTGCGCCTGTGCCAGTAAGCCAACGAGGGTGTCCTCGTCGGGCCTCGGACCGGGCTCAGGAACCGACGGGCCATAACGGCATGAAAACGCTGCGCCAATCGGCCCCTTATAGGGACGGATGATCTGACGTCAGTCGTCGAACCAAGGGGTGCGGCGCACGTGGGCCATCAGGCGACGCCTGACGTCCTCGTCCAGCCCGATGCGGGTCTCGATCGACCAGAGCGCCTCGTCCCTGACCAGCGCCGACCGCCACGGAACGGGATCACCGCCCGCGTCCATCTCGGCGATCAGCCCCGTCGCGGGCGCGTCGAGGTGGCCCACCGTGACCCGGCAGGTGATCGCGCCCCCTTCGAATGGAAGGGTCGCGACCCCGCTCGGCAGGACCACGCAGACCTGTACGTCGGGCCAGTCAGTCATTCTCGGTCTCCTCGGCGTCTTCGGCGATCAGTTCGGCGTCGACCACGTGCTCGGTCACCGAAGGCCTCACGAGCTTCGGCATCGGCCGGGGGGACGCGTTCACGGTGTTGCTGACGTTCACGGTCGTCTGCGCCGGTCCGTCGACCGAGCTCATCCGAAGGCCGAGCAGCTTGTTCAAGACGCGGGCGTCCACGTGGGACGTCTCGAAGCGGAACACGGCCTCGAAGTCCTCGTCCAGGATGGGGTCGCCGTGCTCGTCGACCACCTGCACCCATTTGCCGGTGCCCATCTCCAGGGCGGTCTGAACGACGCGGTGGGTGAGCTCCTCCTCGAAGGCCGTGACGGCCTCGTCCCACGCCTCGGCGAAGTCGACGTTCTTCGTCCGCCGGTCATAAAAAGTGCGACGGGTCAAGCCGGTCATGTTGGCGGCGTAGGTGACGTGCCCGAACTGGCGGAGGTAGCGCAGGAACTCCTTGCCTTTTTCGCCGTAGACCTGGGCGACCACTGATGCCAACACGCTCTTCTTGTGCGGGTCGGGCGCTGGCCTGATCCGGTTCATCCGCATGATGCTCATGTCGGCTTCCTTTGAGCAAAGCGCGAGGCTGCCACCTTGTCGAACCAGGTGCCGTCCTCACAGAACTCGTCCACTGCGATGACGTGGACCTCGCTAGACCCCTCTGGACCGATCCGGCAGACCGGGAAGGGAAGGCAGCCGTCGGAAGTGTGGTTGCATGCAATGGCCCGGTGGATTGGCAGGCTCGTCATCCCGGCGACGCGGGTGTGTGCGCGGCTCAGCCTCTTGAGTTGAAGCGGTATCTTGTCCCGGTCGAGCCTATGGACCACGTGCACGAGAACCAGATACTCGTGCACACCGCTGCCCTCCCTTTTCGCGAGGAAGATAAGTTCGCAGGGGCCGGGTCGGTCGAGGAGGGCGTGTGAGCAAGTGGGGACAAAGTGCAACTGCAGGCCCATCCGAAAGGAGGCGGACTGGGCGAGGTAGTCCGCCAGTCGGACGTCGTTGTCACAAGAGCTCATCGTCCTGCCCCCTTGTCGTCGCTGCTTCGTAGGTCCATGTCGTGTGCTTCCGTTAGGCCTATCGTCGGGCCCCGTTTCTAGCCCCTTCCAAGTGCTTGAGAAGGTTGAGCAATACGGCAGCCGACAAGGGGCGAATGATCCAGTGTCCTGAGGGCGTGCCAGAGTTTTCACGGGCTGACTGCCTCAGACGTCTTTGAGGTCATAATGTCGCCTTCCGGGGGAAGCGTACGCCAGCAAACTCACGTGGGCGTGAGCCTACCTCTCACTGGCGTGAGGCACCCATCCAACCATGAGTGGACAGCGTGCCGCCCAAGTCCCCCGCTCTCACGCCAAAAGACTGAAGTGGCGGACCGACTTCAAGGGCGGTCAGGGCGGTCAGGGCGGTCAGGGTTATTTGGCATATTATACTATATACGATTTCTCTTTCTGATCCTTATGCAATAACTGTAAAATAACCCTGACCACCCTGACCGCCCTTGAAAGAGATCCATATAAGTATTCCGAAACAAGCGCTTAGCCGGTCAGGGTTGGACGTGCTAATCCCTGACCGAACCCTGACCGCCCCTGAGCCCATCCCTGACCGCGCGCAGTTTTCGGCGTACTTTTCGGCAAAGAACCCTGACCGCCCTCGTAGGCAGCCCGGTCCTGACCAGCTGTTTCGGCAACATGCACGAGGGCGGTCAGGGTTCGGCATGAGGGCGGTCAGGCATCGGTCAGGGATGGGCTTATTTCGGTGGTCGTTCCTAGGCGTCAAAGTCGCTTGCGGGGGAGTACGGCAGGGAGGCCCTGTCCAGCTCCACCCGCAGGCCACCCACCGTCTGGACGCGCTCGCCGTTCACGCGTAGCCGTTTCACCATGTCGTCCCGGAACTTGCCCGAGGACCTCAGGTCCCTCCAGAAGATGTTGTCGTCGGTCCCGATCCGACCGTAGCCACGGCAGTAGTCCGTGTAGGCGTCAAAGACCTCCTGTTTGGACGTGGAGGCTGAGCCGTCCTCGACCAGGCACTCGGACGCAAAGGCTGCGACCGTGGACGCCTCCCGGAGTATCTCTGCCTGCCGTCCGCGGATCGAGGCCGGGACGGTGAACCTGCCCCTTGTGGCCAGGCGCCGAGCGCCCCTCAGACAGAGGTTCAGAACGCCCGCCGCCTCTGGCAGCAGGTCCCTTTCGAACACGTCTGCGTCCTCCTTGCCGAGGAAGGACCGGCGCGTCTCCATCAGCACCATCCTGGTCGCTATGGTGCCGGTCAGGTCGTGCATCAGGACCGGCTCGTTGGACATGAGCAGCCACTGCACCGGCAGGTAGCCGATGTAGTCGTCCTTGTGCTTGCGCTGGATGGTCTGGAGGTCCTGGCCCGAAGTGGTCAGCAGCAGTTCGGTGAGCGCTGAGGTCTGCCTCCCTCGGTCAAGACGGGCGTCGCCGATCATCGCCGCCGTCTTGCCGATCAGCGACGAGAGGCCGAAGCCCCCCTCTGCAATCTGTCTTATCTTGGGCGATGCGATCGCCACCACGCCGAGCAGCTCGACTAGCATCCGGCCCACCGTACCCTTGCCGGAGCGGGACGGTCCGAACATCTGGAAGACCTTCTGGTACTTGCTTTGGCCAGTGATGAGGCAGCCAAGCACCTCGTGGAGCAGGTCGATCTGTTCGCTGTCGCCGTCGAATATCTCGTCTAGGAACATGTCCCAGAGAAACGTCGTGGCACCTGGATCAAACGCGACTGACGAGCAGCCCATGGATACGAAACGCGGCGTCCTCTCGATCAGGGTCCCCGCCCGCCAGTCGAGAAGCCCGTTGGCCACTGGCAGCAGGTCCCGAGGGTCCGGATCGTTGGCCTTGCGGTTTCTCCAGAAGGGGAGCGACTCCACGCCGTGTTCGAGCGTCAGGTGGATCATGGCCTCCCGCACGTTCGCGGAGACTTTCGTGTTGACGTACAGCGGTCGCTCCTCGACGGTGCCCTTTGCGTCACGGTGGAGGTAGTTCCGCCCGTCGAGCGCCCGCCAGACCATCGTCGTCAGTTCGTCGTTGGTCAGCTCGCGGTAGCGGTTCTCCGTCGGCACGTACTCCAGCCACATGCCCATGGCCTTCACCAGTGCTGAACCGGACAGGACCTCTGCGGCGAGGTGGCTCGGGGCTAGGTTCGGCAGCGTCTCCCTGTTGTCGATGCTCATGGCACCACCTCCGCGTTGCACAGGTCGTCGGGGAAGTCGTAGTGGGCGCGCCGGTCGATCATTTGGGCAATGCCAGCCTCCCGCATGAACATGTACAGGGTGCCCAGTCCAACACCGTGGCGGTGCAGGCTACCCCAGCGGTACGCGACTTCGGTGCCATCTCCCGCGTAAAGCGGATCACGACCGCACCAGTCGACGAACTCCTCGCTCGCCGCACCTGCACTGGCGTGGTGACAGGCCATCATCAATTGGAGCCAGCGGTCGTGATCGCGAAAGTCCTCAGGGTCGAGCCGGTCCAGGATCGCGCCGATCTCTTCGGGCGGGTGCTCCCCGGCTCCGGCTCCAGCATCCTTAGTGACCATCTTGGGTCGCCTGATCCTGACGAGCAGTTCGTTCGGAGCACGTGGTGCACCTAGCCACAGGTCGTCTTGCATCGAGGACCATGTGTAGGGCCGACCGGTTGGATGGAGCGATCCGGGTGCGACCACCTGCCGCCCGAGGGTCTTGAACTCCACGCCGGGAACGTTGCGCAGCCCGTCAACGACGCCGAGCTTAGACGGCTTGACCATGTAGAGGTGCAGCCCGCCGCCGCCCGTTCGGACGGTAGGGAAGGCGTCGTGGTCCACGCCGAGGCTGCGGAGCATTGGCAGCATCGCACGCCGTCCGCCCTCCAGGCTCCGGGGGTCCACGTCGACCACGAGGTCGTGGGCCGTCAGGCGCACTCCGACGTTCTGGCCCGCTTCCATGTGACCCACCTGGTCTTCGGAGCGGTACACCAACTTGGTCCAATTGCCGTGCATGGGCGATTTGCCCCGCTCGCGCAACTTGCCTGTCCGGGGACACCTGACCTGTTTGTCCCAGCGGTGCAGTGGGATGAGCTGGTACTTCGCTTCGATCAGCGGCGCCAGTTGCGACGCGTCAGTGTTCGGTCCCATCTTAGGCACCCCGCTGCGCGGCGTAGGCCTCGACCGACGCCTTCGTGTAGAAGACCTCGCGTCCGATCTTGACGAAGTCGGGACCTGCGTGCGGTGACTGACCCGTGTTGCGGCGACTGCGGTAGACGGCGAGGACGGTGACGGGGTGGCCGGTTCGCTTGGCGACCTGCGCGGGTGTCAGGAGGTCGGGACTCAGGAACGATGGTACGGCTTCGGCCGACTTCGCGGTATCTTCATTGCAGGACATGCTGTTTCTCCTCTTGGTCCTTATGAGCCGACTGTCGACTGGTCCCGACGGTCGGCTTACTCTCTTCAAACATGCCGTGAGACTGACGACGCGTAGACCAGCGAGGGCGCGCGAAGCGTCCAACGATGGCCGACGGTCGATCCGCGGCGGTTCTGAGAATCGGTCTACAAGTGGAGATTTGCCCCGTAACCCCTCATTTAGCAGGGACGCAACGCGCGCTGGCTCAGGGTCCCGTTAACGATTGAGCGGACGTCAGGCGCCTTTGTAGGGCTCGCCGGTCGCGGCCCGACGGCGGTCGGGGACGGCGGCACGTCTACGCGCCAGGTCGACCAGGTACGGCTCATCCCAGAACTCGGGTTCCTTCGAGAACGCTAGCACGTCCTCGGGCTCCGCCCAGAAGACGCGGCCCTCGTCGTTCACGATCAGCGGAAACCTGTCGGCGTGCACGGCCATGGCCCAGACAGTGCAGGGGTCGTTCGGCCCCCACCCGTTCCGGTCGAACTCCATCAAGAGTAGGTCTACGAAGTTCCCTGCGGGTTCCACCTCAAGGAACGTCAGCGTGCGGAGTACCGCGCGCTCGATCAACTTCCAGTCTTGGGCGTCTGCGGGCTGGCTGACGTCGACCCCGCTCACGACAGTGGCTCCTGGCGGAGGCCCGACATGAAGACGCGTAGGTCGTCCACGGCGTAGAGGCACTTCCGACCGACGCGGTGGAAGGCGGGTCCGCCGCCCTTCATCCGCCAGAGGTCTAGTTGTTGCTTGCTGAGCCCGAGGTACTCGGCGGCCTCAGCGACGGGCAGGTAGGCCCTCGGCGGGGCAGACAGCCTCGCCTCGATACGTTCTAGTCTCTCGACGATCTGGTCCATGTTCGGTGTTCCTGGCACTTGTGAGCTTGTGCCGATTGTGACCGAGACGGTCGCTCGCGTAACCCAACACTTCTCACCGGAGCCTACCGGACCGCGCCGCCCCGGTGGCTGAGGATCAGGGTTGCGACCCTCTCAGAGGCCTCCCGCATCGGTCCCAGCAGGTTGGCGCGGGTGACGTAGTTCCAGGTCACACCGGCGGGGCGGTGGTTCAGCAGCACCATGGCCATCTGTAGGTCGACGCCCGCCTCCAACGCCATCGTGCGCCACGTGTGTCGGAGCCCGTGGGGCGCGTAGGGCCAGCGCTTCGTGCGGGTCATCTGCTCCAGGTGGCCGCTCCTCGACGTCGGCGAGGCGAAGACGAACGGGCTCTCCAAAGGTGCGGTCAGGTCGCGGACCTCGCCCAGCTCCTGGACCAGCACACGCGGCAATGGCAGCTTGAAGGCCTTTTCGGCGCCGCCCTTCGGAGACGGCACGGTCAGCACGCCGTCGGCGTCGAGGTGCTCCCAGCGCATCGACCTGGCGTCGTGTGAGCGGAGGCCGGTCAGCAGCATCGTCAGCCAGCACGCGCGGCGGACCCGGTCCTCCATCCCGTCCAGGCTGCGCCATAGCTCGGGCATCTCGGCGGGCGGGACGGCCCAGTCCCTCGGCGTCTCCTTGTTCATCCGCACTGCCCTCGAAACGGGGTTCGGCGGCAGGTCGTGCGTGCGGGCGACGTCGTTGAGGACCAGCTTGAGGACCCGCATCGCGCCGTTGGCGCCGTAGGGGCCCGCCTTCTTCGTGATCCTCTCGTGCAGGGCGCGCACCGTCTCCCGGTCCACCCGGTCGGCGGGGAGCTTCGCCAGCGTCTTGAGCGGGCCGTCGATCTTCTGTCGATACCAGTCCTGCGTCCGCGCGCTAAGGTCCGGGCGACCGGTGACGTAGCGGTCCAGGGCCTCGGCGACGGTCGGCACGGTCGACTTCGGTGTCCTCGGATCGACTCCGCGTCTGAGCGCCAGGCGCAGCTCCGTCGAGCGCTCTCGTGCGCTCCTCAGGCTCACGTCGTCCGTCCTGCCGACGGTCACGGACACGTAGCGGTCGGTCCCGTCGTTGATCCTTCCGACGAACTTGTAGGAACAGCCCCGCTTCCCGACCACCACGCGCAGGCCGGACACCTCCGCGTCGTAGAGTTGGGTGCCCGCCTCGTTCTCCTCGGTCGCCCTGTTTATGATCGCCTGCGTAAGTCTCGTGGCCATGGCCAAATCCTCCTTAGGCCCGGTCTCAGGCCCTGGTTGAAACACTGCCCGAAAGGGCGGCATAGGAGGATTATGTCAATAAAACATGGGGTTGCGAACCACGATATGGCTCGATAAGGCTCTGTAAGACGACATTTGCGTGACTTAACATTAGAATATCCCGCGCGAAACGCGCCGAAGGCGCCGCGCGATCGCCGGGCCGCCCCCCGGCACGGCGATTTGGCTGGGGGATGCGCGCCGCTCGGGCGGAGTGCGGATGTGGCAGAT
>Ga0307964_1000779_pt1 | contig 14856 bp, 20 predicted proteins | sample OrgLakmetagen596_FD_201823 | JGI IMG/M metagenome (GOLD analysis project Ga0307964, IMG submission 201823) | Saline water microbial communities from Organic Lake, Antarctica - #596 | ecosystem: Environmental > Aquatic > Non-marine Saline and Alkaline > Saline | place: Antarctica: Organic Lake... | reverse complement strand
AAACTTTGCTTTAATTCAAAATAATACGGTGTCAGGGACTGCCACCGAAAATCATGACGAACTGTCCTCATTAGAGGAAGTGTTGACTCTTGAAGCTTAACCGTCTTTAGCGGTTAAGTAGTTCACTTTAGCTTGTTAAATCTTTCAAATGAATATACTTTCTCATTTTTAGTTATTTCGTCAATTTTTGATTTTATGTTCTCTAGTCTTTTTCTAGCCGCTTCAACCTTAAAAGATGGTGCATTGTCCACAAATCCTTTATTTGATAATTGTGTTTCTACCTTTTCTAGATCAGACTTTAACTTATTAAGTATATCAGACTCATCTATTTCTTTTGGCATTTCATACTCTCTATCAAAATTAGATTCTGATTCTATATGATATGTTACGTTAAGGCTTGTTTTTTGAATTCCCTTGTCTATTTTTAGAAATATAACATTTTCTTTTGCTATTTCTATCATTTTATAGTCTGCTAAAAAGTCAACCACCTCATTTTCTATGTTACTACCAAATAAATTCTCTAAACCAAAGAATATTATTTGTTTAGAGTATTTAGAGTAATCTGTCTTAGAGTATAATTCCTCTAAGAAAAACCCTTGGTCATAAACATCAGTCACATTACCTAGTCTAAACTCCCCACCAGTTATTTCACCATTTATTTTAACTTGTTTATTAGCTAACCTTTGCTTGGCTTCTTTAGCTGGTATGCCATATTCTTTTAGTAATTCGTATAATTTCATAATAAGTATATTTTATTTAATTTATATATAAAAAAGTTGTATATTTGTTTTCAACTAAAAATAAAAAGATGTCAGAATTAATAACTTATAAACAATGTGTTGATTTATGTAATCTAGTAGATTCTCCATTTTATGAGACTAAAGTAAATGTTGAAGGTTTTAATATTTCTGTATTTAACTATAGACTAGCACAATGGTCAGACTTCGCCAAACCTTTTGGGGAAGATTCAGATATAAGTGCCTATGAGTTAAGAGGATTAACATTTGTATTTAATGAAGATGGTAGTTTATTTAAAAGATATTTGCTACTAAAGAAGTTTTTCAACCTGAACCAAGTTCCAGAGACTCTATATGATGTTGTTAAAGATTATAATGTTATAAATGTCAATAATAAAGAAGATGGTTCATTAGCCACCTTTATAAAGCTACCAAATGGCAAGATAGTTGGCAAATCTAAGATAGGATTTGATAATTCACAAGCCGATGGGATTAATAGAGTTTATAATGATAATGAGGAAATAAAAAACTTTGTAAATGATTGTTTAGACAATGACATTGTTCCTATATTTGAATATGTAGCACCTTCTAATAGAATAGTTTTAAGATATATGAAAGAAGAACTTATTCTGCTAAAGTTGCGTAACAACTTGACTGGTGAGTATATCGATATAAGTGGGTCTAATATAAAGAAAGCTGAATTTGAATATTATACATTAGATAATATTATCGATTTAGCTAAGACTGTCGAGAATAAGGAAGGTTGGGTTATCGAAATGGACAATATATCACTAAAGGTTAAAACTGAATGGTATAGGAATTTACACGGACTTTTAACTGACGATTTATATAGAGAGAATATCCTCATAAAACATATTATAAATGATGACATAGATGATATCATTTCAGAGATACCAGAGGAAGATATAGAATCTATCGATAGAATAGATAGATTGGTTTCCGTTGTAAAATCCTATACAAAAGACAGAGTTGAATATTTAGAAAATGAATATAATAAGTATAAAGGCTTATCATTGAAAGAATATGCATTAAATCACATCAAGGGTAATAAAGATGCTGCATTTATATTATCTATGAAGAACTATTCTTTAGCTAAAGAGATGTCTTCAGAAGATATAGAAGAAAATTTTGAATCTTATGAAAAATATGAGAGATACTTAGAATCTAAAGAAACTTATAACTTAGTTGTAAATTCTATAATAAATGAGACTAAGAGGTTAGAATTAGCAAGGGAATGGTTAATGAAAAGAGGATTTAAAAACATATGGTAACTAAAGAAGAATTAGACAAGGTATTATCGGGTATTGAAGAATCAAAGATTGTAATTTCAAAAGAAAGAGATAAGCTTCGTGATTTATTCAACGATATTGAGCAATTATTGGAATGTTTTGATGAAGCAACCGATGGTCTTGAAAGTGGTAAGAGAGAAATTGAAAATGCTATTGATACATTGAGCCAATATGTATAATTTGTATCTAAGAACATTTTGTGTTATAACTATAGAGAAGGCAAAAAGCCTGAACCTAAGACATGTTCGAAATGTACACGGTGATGAAATAAACATGATTAATTGTAGAAGTGTTTGGGAAGATGATAAGGGCAGAACTTATCGTGTACAATTACTTGGTTAGTATTAATAATATTTGAATTATGAAGCTTAAGAAAGGATTGAAGTTTAAAAAGTATTACAATGAAAACAATATAAATAATATTTCATATTGCGAAGTAAGAGGGATTGTTGATGATTTTATTATAGTCCTTTGGTGTAAAAAAGAAAAAACAACGCTAGGTAAAGCAAAAGAATTTTATCTAACAATAAATAAGACAGATTTTGATATTAATTTTAAAGGAGGGGTATACCTACCAATATAGTTACATAGAACCCTAATGCACTAGGGTATTTGATAGTGCGGGAAATAAAAATAATTAAAAAAAATGAATAAATTTAGAAAAGTAATGATTTATTTGATAATTGGTTTGATGACATCCATTGTCTCAATGGGACAAGACCAACAATTAGTCAACAATAAATCTGATAGAAATAGTGATGTTTTAATTAATATTAAATCAAATTCTCAAGATATAGATTTGGATTGCGACTGTGATTATGTCATTGATGATTCTGATGATGATTGGCCTACTGGTAATTTGCCTACTGGTAATTTGAATAATAAAACCATATGTTTAAGTGGAAACTTTACGTACAATGCTAATTGGAAAGAAATTGGAAACAATGGAACATTATGTATTGGTGAAGGCGTAACATTTAACTCACAAGGTCTTAACTGGCCAAATAGCGGAAATAATTTAACACTTAATAATTACGGAAATTTTAATCATGGAACTCTATCTACGATTTTAATTAAAAATAATTCTGTAATAAATAATTACGGTACACTTACTACTGTAGTAAAATTACAAAATGGTACTTTAAATTCCTATGATGGGGCATCAACAAATTTAGTTGGTGGCGGTACCAACTTTGATAGTGGTCTTATCAACGTTTATACTGGTAGTGTCCTTAATGTTAATTCTGGTTCGTATGAACAAATGGGCGATGGATTTACTTTAAATAATGAAGGTTCTACAACTTTTGAAGACAATCTTGCCAACAGTAATGGTTCCATCAATTCTTCTGGAACGATAAATTTCTCTAAAAAATTCAGAAATGATTCATACGCTAATATTTCTGGTGATTTAACCATTTTAGGAGATCTAGAAAGCAATTCTAACAATGCCGAACTTATTGTCGAAAACAGTTTTATTGTCGGTGGTAATTTAAATTTGTGGAGTGGTAAAATTGCAGCTAATGCTGGTTTTGAAATTATTGGAAATACTGTAATCAATTCTAGTGGTACAATTCAATTCGGCGAAGAAATCATTTTTAATGACTTAAGAAGTCAAGGTCTTATCGAATCTAGCTCAGGTTGTAATAAAATTATCCTAAATGGGGAAGTTACTGGATGGAGAGGTAGAATTACTGCCAACAATGAAAGTGCAATTACAATCCCTAGTTTCTCAAAAATTCCTAGCAGTTGGGTACTTAATGGAACAGTTGGAATAGAAGATTGTACACCAGAGCCAACCGTTTGGATTGGTGTAGTTTCTACTGATGCTGAAAATATAAACAATTGGAGTAATGGCTTCCCTGATAGAAATAGTGATATTGTGATTAATATCACACCAAATGATCCCATTTTTTCAGAGAATGTAGAAATTAAAAATTTGTTGATCGCTAATGGTGCTAGTGTCTCACAAACCAATGAATCTCAAATTGATATTTATGGTGATTTTGAAAATAATGGTACCTATAATCCAGGAAACTCAACTTTGGCATTTAAAGGAGCTGGAATTCAGAATTTTTCTACAAATAATACAATTTCAGTATACAACTTGACTATCGATAACGGCCACAGCTTAAATCTAGTATCTGGTAATGTAAATGTGTTAGGTAGTTTAAATTTAATAACTGGTGATTTAATCACAAATTATGACCATGCTATTCCAGATAATAACCTAGTAACTTTTAAATCTAATGCTACTCACACAGCTATTATTAGTGAAATTGAAAATGATAATACTATAGTTGGTGAGGTTATGATTGAACGTTACATTCCTATGGGAAATAGAGCTTTTAGATTTATGACCACTTCTGTAAATACCACAACTTCCATAAATGAAAACTGGCAAGAAGGGGTTAACAATACAGTTAATGATTACGAAGAAAATAAAGACCCAAATCCTGGTTATGGCACACACATTACAGGCAGTACAACTGGTGCTAATGGACTTGATGCCACACGCACTGGAAATCCATCTCTATTTTCTTGGAATTCACAAAATGGGATTTGGTCAACAATTTCCAATACAAACACAAACACTTTAGAAGCTGGTAAAGCCTACGGAATTTTGATTAGGGGTGATAGAGGCACAAATATGTATTTAAATAATTTAGCTAAAGGCGATGATACAAGATTGAGATCTTTGGGGACTATTTTGACTGGTGATGTAAACATAAATGATGATTTAAATCCTAATCCAGAAGGTTTTTCTTTAATTGGTAATCCATACCAAGCTGAAGTTGATATGAAAGCAACTCTAAAAAATAGTTCAACACATTTGAATAAAAGGTTTTACTATGCTTATAAACCAAGTATTGGTGATAGAGGTGGTTATGTTACAGTTGATTTAAGTTCTGAACCTATAGAATACGTCCCTAATATTCCTAATATAAGTCCAGAAAAATTTCGCTATTTACAAGTCAATCAATCTGTATTTGTTCAGACTAATAGTGTCGTTCCAGAAAATGAAGCCCCTTCATTGACTTTTAAAGAAGAATTTAAAACAGACAGTACTTCAACTAATGAAGTTTTCAGAGACGTTCCTACCTCAAAAATAGATTTAAATATCTTCAGTATCTCTAATAATAAATTGATGGATGGTGTAAGATTTAAATTTGATGCTACTTACAATGAAGAAGCTGGTCCTGATGATGCTTTAAAATTCTGGAATGATGATGAAACTATCGGAATTCAATCTGATGGAAATTATTTAGCTATCGAAAAAAGACCTTTTCCTAAAGACGATGATGTATTTAGCTTTTGGATTGACAATTACAGAGATGTAGATTATATCATGAATATTGAAGTTGAAAACATGCCAGATTATGATGTATTCTTAAGAGATACTTACACTGAAGAGGATCATCAATTGAATGAAGGTGAAAACGATATTGCTTTTGATATTGACTCTTCAATACCAGGTTCTGTAAATTCAGATAGATTTAAAATTATGTTTGAACAAGATAACACTTTATGTACATCCCAAGACGAGAGGATAGCAAGTACACAACTTTATCCAAACCCTTCAAATTCGGGATTTGTATATATTACGCATAATCCATATTTCAACAACGAATTAAAGGTTTCAGTTTTTAATGTCATAGGTCAAAATATAGAGATTCAAAATGAACGTATATCTACATCAGAATTAAAACTAAATACAAGCAGTCTGAACACTGGTGTTTATCTAATTAGACTGACCTATCAAACTCAGACGACTACACACAAATTAATTGTAGAATAATATTTTTAATTATATAAATAAAAACAAAATTATGAAAACTAAAAAAATACTTTTTATTCTTATCCTCTCACTTTTTTCAGTAGGATCTCTTATAGCCCAACCTGGTGCAAGAGGAGATCCTCCTATGCTGCCTGGTGGTGGTACTGTAAAAGATGTTCCAGCTCCTATTGATGGACAAATTTGGTTAGGTCTTATTGGTGGTTTGGCAATTGGTGGTTATTTTTTGATAAAAAATAAACAAACTATTACACACAAGTTAATTATAGAATAGTAAATTTAATCCTAATTATAAAAGATATGAGTGCTAAAAAACAATTAGAAAAAGAGATTAGAGAAGCGTATGTTTTTCTAAGAGAGAAGAATATGTCAGTTCCTAGCGAAACATTACAATTTATGCTAGATGCTTCAATTGAAAAACTAAATAAAGAATCAATATTACTCGATAGTATTGATTCTTTTTACTGTGTTTCATCTGATGCACTTGTATATGGTAAACCATGTTCAGAATGGTGTGAAGATTTAGCTTGTAAAGAAATGTTGAAGAATAAATATAAATAGATTCTGAATAAGAAACAATTATCCGAACTTTATGATAGTTCAGACAAAGGTAGTTTAGCAAGGATGTTGATAGACAAAAGTCTAGAATTAGAAAAGAAAATTAATAGATTATCTAAATCCATTAATTCATAGGGATTTATTAAAATAAGACAAAATGAATAAGACAAGAGAAAAATTACCAAATGCCAACAAATGGTGTCATATCTATACTGACATTGATGGAATTACTAATATACACAATACAGAAACTAATGAAACCTATAGGATAGTACCAGAGACTTCTGCATTAGGAATTCAGCTTGAAAGACACAAAGATGGTCAACTAGTAGCAAGGAACACCTTGAGTTTTGAAGAATTAAGAATACTAACTGACTTAGCTGGATCAAATCATTTACTTGAAAGTCTTGATGGTAAAGGTGGTGAAAAGTGTTAGGATTATAAATTTGAATAATGAATAGACTAAATAAAACCCCCAATAGATTTAAATTGGTAATAAAACGCTTTTTACACACACATATTACCAATCAACACTTCGACTACCCACAAGGTTGCTTGACTGATAAAGAATGGGAAGAACTAGTTTCTTTAGAATATGTACTCACCTGGGGCTATAGCGTAGATAAAAAAATTGATGATAAAAGGCATCGAGAACTATCTAGGAAAAAGTGGGACTCTTTAGACACAACCTTATGATTATAAAAAATTATTATTGATTTAAAAAGGGATTAAATACATATACTTAGTGGGTGTACAAACAACAGATAAGATTTTAAAACTGAAGGTGTCCAAAGCCTGTTATCTGTTCCTACCGAGGGGGCTTCGGCTTGACCAAAAGGAATATCGGTTAGTTTAGATGTAGCCCTTTTTGAATTAATATCATAAATAGTTAGACATAAGCTTGTATATCTTATAGATAATGATTATTTTTGATGTATAAAGAAATATTTAAATATAAAAACTAGAATTATGGAATTTAATTTAGAAGAAATTATTTTAATATGTGAATATGTTCGTGTGGGGAGTAAATCAACACCAAAAACAAAGACTTTAGATTTTATTAATGAGTACTTAGATTTAAAAAGAGATATAAAGGCATGATTTATATTTATTATATATAGTTAAACTATTTATAATTATGAGACATATTAAAAATTTAGCAACTACTATAAATTTGTATTTAAAAGAGCAGTTAGACAACAATGATAAGCATCTCGTATATTTTGCAAAAAACAATATATCAATAGATAATATATCTTATTTAGGGAAGGGTGAATATAGTAAAACGTATAAAGTTAGTACTAATAAGGGAGACTATGCAATAAATATTAGAGATGAAATGGTTGGTGATTACTCTGCACTCATTGGGGAGTATTATAATCATTTACCAGAGGTTTATGATGTAAGTATGGTAGATGGAAAGTATTGTGTTGTTATGGAAGTTTTACTACCTATATCAGATAATGAGAAGAATATTATTGACTGTATTGACTATTTGTTTTACACTAATGACGAAGATGGTTTAGATGTGTGGTTAGAAGATAATTTACACAATGATTTATATTTAAAAATAGAAGAATTAGTAAGTGAGACTAATATAAATAAGATATCAGAGAAACAATATACTAGTAAATTACAGTGGTTTTATAATGAATATAATAATTATGAATCATTTATCGATGATATACTATCATCATTTAAAGAATATAATCAAGTACTTGGTTTCAATTATGTAGACTTTCATGGTGATAATTTAATGAGAGACAAATATGGAGATGTTAAATTAATTGATTTATAAGAATATCATATAAGAATAGTATATATTTGTTTGTCTAAACAAAAAATAAATGATAAGTTTATAAAATACACACAAACATGAAAGAGATAAAGATATTTGATGAAAATGGTAAAGAATTACATATAGGCGATGTCATAAGTCACTTATCACCTAATATATTAGATAAAATAGTTTCTGACTTAGATGAATATGCTTTAATATATGACTCCTATGAGTATGGGTTACCAGATCATAAAGAAGGGCCTGATGAAATGAGACAGATAGTTAGAAATGCCTTAAATATGTTATAACATAAGTTATATATTTGATATTTAAATTATTATTTAGAAATATTAACATATAAATAGAATGTAAATTATCAAAAAATTACATCATTGGGAAACAACACGAGTATCAGAATAATTTACTATATTTGCTTATACAAATTTTTAACCAAAAACTTTAGTGATAATTGAAAAAATAGAAGAGAAGATAGGACAATTACAGTTCGAAATTAGTTTACTAGAACATTGTGAGGAAGAACTGACTGGTGTAACCATGAGAACTACTGAATTAAAAAAATCTTATTAAATCTTTACCTAAGAATATTGGTATTGTTAGATAAGTCTGTGAGTTTGAAACTATAAAAATAATAAAAGAGGAGAAATCTTTAAAAAAATAGTTCACGAAATAATCTTTAAATATGCTATATAGTACTCTGAAAATGTTAATAAAAACCTTTAACTTTTAAAAATTATGGAGAATATAAAAAAAGACTTGTTGACTTATACAAATGAATCACCATTACTCCGTAAATTAATGAGTAAAGATGAGATAAAAGTTGCAAATAAGATGGTTAAAGATGGTAAATTGATTAAAGGTCGAAGTGATGATAAACAAAACACCGTAGTATATTATGCTGGGATATGAAAAGTAAAAAATAAATATATCTAATGATTTTACTTAATAATATATTTATTTGATGTATATTTGTTTTATAATTAGAAACAATAATATAATTAGAGGTTATGAATAATGAAAATAATAAAATGAAAGAGGAAAAAGATAAAAAATTAAAAGTATCTGATGTTATCGAAAAGTTAGATATGTTACAATTTAAAGCCTTTGATATAGAAGAAGATGGTACAAAGACAGAATGAGTTTACGGTAAATATATAGAATTCGATGATATTAAATCTTTAGTTGAAGAATTAAAAAACTCTAATCCCAATTGATATTTTATAAACAATTTGTACATAAGGTTGGACTATTGTCTAATTATAAATTAATATATACTAAAAAAGAAAACAATATGTATAAACCAAGTATTAAAATTAAAACATTATCAATACTAGAATATTTAATAAATATGATAGTATCAGGGTTTTTTGCAGTTACTGCACTAGTGATATATCCACTAGCTTATCTTCTAAGAAAACAGTTAAGGTGGATGTATCATGAATCAAATAATATGTTATTAAGATTTATAGCTCTTCCACTATGGATATATCTTAATGATGGTAAGTCTAATGATTTAGGTTACGAATGGTTTTTCATTGCGAAAAACCTTTATCCAACCACGCCCTGGAATAGATTTAAATTATCTTATATGTGGTCTGCACAGAGAAACCCAGCTTGGAATCACTATCAAATATTCAAACCAAGAGTAGGTGACGCACAGCTACTTCAGCAAGTAGGCGAAGTAACTAGACCTAATACTGTGAGTAAATGGTATCACTCAGCTAATCTAAAATATGTAAATAGTAAGGGTGAGTTCTCTGATAACAAAGGAGAGTATCTGTCCATAAGATTCTCATTTTTGGGAGAACAGATGGTATGGTTCAAAGTAGATGACAGAGTATACTTTACATATAGTCTAGCTAAAAAAATTAGGGGTTACTGGGTTGAACTTATTTTAGGTGCTGGTGAAAAAAGATTCAAACTAAGATTTAAGATTAAGAATGTTGAAGTCTATGAAGAAGTATTTAATTAATTTTTTAATATAGAAAGAATGAGTATAGAACAAAATATAAAAGAACAAGTGATTAAACTTAATGACCAAAAGTCAAATGTTGATGAGATAGTTAGTAATATAATGGAACTTCATAATGAAAAAATTTCACTATTTCAAAAAAATAGATTAGATATAGCCAATTGGGTTAAAAGTGAATTAAGTGGGGAAACAAGACATAAGCTTGATAAGCGAAATAATGCATATAGAGATAGCAAGGTTATATTTTTAAGAAGAATACTTAAATGGATTAATAACTAAATTATTATTCAAATGTTGAGTAAACGTTCTCTATTAATTGGTTTTTTATTTCATCATATTTATCGTCTAAAGAATAGAACCATTTAGTTCCTGTTAGTAAATCTTTTTTCAGAGAGTCACATTTGTCAAAGTATATTTTACATCTATCTTTCTCATACCATTCTACTTTAAAATCTGTATTTTTATTAATACTCTTGAAAAACTTTCTAACTATGTCAGATGTATTCTCTGTTACAAAATATGTAGCAAAATCTTTTTTATAATATGAATTTATAAAGCATAGTGAATGCTTTATAACACTTTCTATATCTTTATTGCTTTTTCCCTCTATGAAGTATAATCTTTGATTATTCTCATAGTCTACAATGTGCGAGTGTCCAAACACGAATCTTTCATAAAAGTCTTCACCAGTTCCATCATAATCATTATAAAACTCTAATATCTTATCATTTATTAATACAATATCACTATCAGAATAAACAAAAGCTTTATTATAACTATCAACATTTAAATATTTGCTATAAATAGTATCTTTGTATTTAGTGTATTTCGTTCCCTTTACACTATCTGTTATCTTCTTGACTTTTTCTTTAGAAATATCACCATTTTTGACCATGTCTGAATATATACCATTTCTTAGGTATAGTTTAACTTGATACTTATAATACTTAATTAAGTTCTTGTAACCACCCTCTGTTGTGCCACCAGATACTTTATCTGGATATATCTTCCTATAATATTCAACTAGTTCTTGACCTATCCCTATGCCTTTAAATTCATCAACAGCGTAGACTAAAACACAACCCCATTCATCTTGTGCAGATCCAACAACAGTATCATTATGAATGGCTACTATATTCTTATCATATTTATTTAATAGGTCTTTTTCCTTTAATTCATCATTATTTAAATAAACTGCCATACCCTTTGTATCACGTACTACATGACCTTCATCATTTGTTTTAACATAGGAATTGTTATGCTCTTTATCATTTCTAATATAGTATTTTACTGACACAGAGCCATGTTTTTTTGTGTTCAAATAGTCATAAAGGTCTTTATTTTCAAATTTTTCCGAATCGGATAGGTTAAATTGATACGCAGATGAGGGATGTTGCTTGTTAGCACCTAGCAATTCTAGATAGTCTTCTAGTTCCATGAGTGCTGGTTCTACTAGGCTAGACCTTCTATCTCTTGTGCTATTTAACTCATCACGAGAGGTAACTAGTTCAAAAGTTTTAAATCGTTTTAAATAATTATTCATACAGTATATATTATTTATTATATATGTCGTATGAATAATAGTTACTTACCACGAATAGTGATTGATATTGCTTATTTAACGTGAATATTAATTAATTATTATTTATATATCATGATGTTGCATGTTTTTCACATAATATATTAAACTATTTGAAGATAATTTTGATAATGAAAAAGATTTAGACATAGACACAAGAAGGTAAAATTATAAACTACTAAACTTTATAACTTTTGATTATATAACACATAGTCAGTTAAATATGACATTTTGTCATGTAAAAACAAATGGCATATTTATTGGCTATTTATACTAAAAAATAATAAATATATGAAAAAAGACGTAATTATCGGAATTGACCTTGGTACTACAAATAGCTGTGTTTCAGTTGTTGAAGGTGGTGAACCACAAATCATAGCTAATTCAGAAGGAAAAAGAACAACACCATCTATACTAGCCTTTACAAGTGATGGTGAAAGAAAAGTGGGAGACTCTGCTAAGAGACAAGCAGTAACTAACCCAGAGAATACTATTTATTCTATAAAGAGATTTATGGGTAAAAGCTTTTCAAAATTAAAAGAGGAGGTATCAAGAGTACCATACAATGTTGTAAGCAGTGGTAATGATGTACCTAGTGTGAAGATAGGTGATAGAACTTTTACTCCACAAGAACTTTCTGCAATGATTTTACAGAAAATGAAAAAAACAGCAGAAGACTTTTTAGGTCAAGAAGTGACTAGAGCAGTAATCACAGTACCTGCATATTTTGGAGATGTTGAAAGAACTGCAACAATTGAGGCAGGTGAAATTGCGGGTTTAAAGGTTGAGAGAATTATTAATGAACCAACGGCAGCCGCATTAGCATATGGTTTTGATAAGAAAGATGCAGATTCTAAGATTCTAGTGTTTGATTGCGGTGGAGGGACACATGATGTATCGGTATTAGAAATTGGCGATGGTGTATTTGAGGTTAAATCAACTGATGGTGATACACACTTAGGTGGAGATGATTTTGATGATGCTATTATTGATTGGATGGTAGATGACTTTAAGAAAGAAAACTCTATTGATTTGTCTAAAGATCCAATGGCTTTACAGAGGCTAAAAGATGCGGGGGAAAGGGCTAAGGTAGAGTTATCTTCTTCAAGTACAACAGAAATAAATCTTCCATATATAACGGTAAGTAATTCTGGACCACTTCATTTTGTTAAAACCTTGACAAAGGCTAAATTTGAACAACTAACATCTAATTTAGTTAAAAAAACAATAGATTGTGCAAAGTCTGCACTTAAAAATGCTAAACTAAATCCATCAGATATTGATGAGATTATATTAGTTGGTGGCTCAACAAGAATACCAGCTATTCAAGAAGCACTAGAGAAGTTTTTAAATAAGAAGGCTAATAAGTCGGTAAATCCCGATGAAGTTGTAGCACTTGGTGCTTCTATACAAGGAGCAGTACTAACAGGAAGTATAGATGATGTTCTTTTATTAGATGTTATACCACTATCATTAGGTATCGAAACTATGGGTGGGATATTATCAAAACTAATTGAAGGCAATACAACTATACCAACATCAAAAGAAGAAACCTTCTCAACTGCATCAGATAACCAGTCAAGTGTTGAGATACATGTCTTACAAGGTGAAAGACCAATGGCTAAAGATAATAAATCTTTGGGCAGATTTCATCTAGATAGCATTTTGCCAGCACCAAGAGGAGTTCCACAGATTACAGTATCTTTAGATATTGATGCAAATGGTGTTCTATCAGTATCTGCTAAAGATAAGGCATCTGGTAAGGAAAATAAAATAAGAATTGAAGGTGGTTCCCAACTCTCTAAGGAAGAGATAAGCAAAATGAAAGAAGAAGCAGAGGCAAATGCAGAGGCTGATAACCTAGAGAAAGAGAAAGTCGATAAGATGAATAAAGCAGATACGCTTATTTTCCAAACAGAGAAGCAGTTAAAAGAGTTTGATGATAAGTTATCAAGCGATGATAAAGAAGTCCTTAGCAATAGCTTAAATGAACTCAAAGATGCGTATAAGTCAGAAGATGTAGAGACAATAGATGAAACGGTTGAAAAACTCAATACATCTTGGAATGATATAAGTTCAAAATTATATAATAATGAGGAAGAAGCCACAAAGAATGAATCTGATGATACAGAGGACGTGGATTTTGAAGAAGTCAAATAATAAATATGTGTAATTACAAAAAACCCCTCTTAATAATTTAAGAGGGGTTTTTTAATTTACATTTCTTTTTCTTCTTTTTTCTTTCGAAGGTACTCTTTTAAATCTTCATAGGTAACATCACCAGGATTACTAAATATTTTATCAGAGTTGCCCCTAGGCTTTTCTACTACTTTTTCGCTTTCTTTTGTTTTAATCCTTTCTTCATATCTTTCCTCTAGTTCTTTGAGTATCTTCCCTAGAAAAGAGTCAATGCCTTTCTTTGTAACAAATTCACTATCAAAATTAAATATAAATTCTTCTAATTCTTCACCATAATAAACTGCCATAACTTGGTCATTTATGTAGTGGTCAGTATAAAACTTTATATTCCCTACGTTACCCTGTGCATATATACTTGATCTATATAAGTTCATATAACGATGTGAGAAATTATCTTTATCATTAGGGATTCTTTTTCCATTTTTTTCTACTGTTGAGACAAAACCCAAATTCTTAGCGAAGTATTTAGATCTTGATATACTACTTATTATTTGCATGTTTGTAACTACGTGTATAACCATATTTTAATTTATGTTTGTATTTCGAATTCATCCTCATTTTCATCATACTCATCATCTAGTTCAATCTTCAAATCTATCAAGAATGCTTCATCAATATCTTTTATTTTCACATTTTTATCCATTTGTCCAATTAAGTCCATACCCTCACTACCATACTTCTTAAATTTTATATAAGCATTTTCTATATTATCTTGTCCAAATTGTTCTTCTGACTCTTCAGGCATAGCCTCCTCAATACCAATCATTACAATCATTGTATATGCGTTGTTAGCATCTCTAAACTTTATAGTAAATGAGTCATATAACTTAGAATATTTAGAGACCTCAGAACTATCTAAATGAAGTCCTAAATCTTTAAACGTTATATCTTTCGGATCTACTTTTTCTAA
>Ga0307964_1000765_pt1 | contig 15041 bp, 10 predicted proteins | sample OrgLakmetagen596_FD_201823 | JGI IMG/M metagenome (GOLD analysis project Ga0307964, IMG submission 201823) | Saline water microbial communities from Organic Lake, Antarctica - #596 | ecosystem: Environmental > Aquatic > Non-marine Saline and Alkaline > Saline | place: Antarctica: Organic Lake... | reverse complement strand
AAGCTAAGTATAAACTTAATGTACCACCAGTAGATGTGCTGATGAGAACTACTTTTTTACCAAGTAGTCGACCAATAACTAAAGCCTCTTTAGCTGATTCGATATACTTTTCTTTGGTGAGTTCTTCAAAGCCTTCGGTTCCACTTCTCCCATGACCTTTAAGTCTGGAGTAATAGACGTTTGCCTTAAACGTTTTTGACAACTGGGAAACCACTGGTTCTGCCTCCATCCTACTCGCTCCAAAACCATGGAGGTAAACGAAAGCAAGATCTGTTTGCTTATTTGGTTAATCTGCCCACGAAATCATAGCATTGTTATCCTTCTTTAAATCATCTACTGATGCTTCCTCCTCTTGAAGCCATTGGTCTACGGAGTCTAAAGTAAAAGGGGCACTCGACTGGGCTTGAAGCTGGAGGCTTAAAAGGGCTAGTAAGATAAATTTAATAAGCATATTTGGTTTCACAATCATTTTAGTAAGTTTTAGATAAAGATACTACACATTTTGACTTAAAATCTTACTGAAGATTGAATTCCATAAAACCGTGGAGGTCCAGCGATAAATGTTGGTATTCCAAAAGCCTGACCAGTATTTCCTGCATCTATGATAATACCAATTTAGTTTTTAAATGTTGCATTAAAAATTTGAATTATTTTTTACTTAATTGAGGAAAAAAATATAAGCATAGCAATAGTTATGGTTCTATTTTATGACGATTAGTAAGTGAAAAAGAAACTTATTTTATACGACATTTGAATGCTAAATTGGTATAACCTCTTCATCGAGTGTATTGGTTACAAAAAATGTCCACTCTTTAGTTTTGTCTAGACGACCACCTCTTCATCTGTATCATCAATAATGGCATCGATGTAGGCATAATTTGCAAAAGCACTATAACTTGTATTGGTGTCTCTACAGAGTTGGCTAAGAAAAGGTCATCGCTTGCGACTATGCCCTGAAATCTAGAGGGATCATATCTGTATGGTTTCACAATAATATAAGACATATTCATCCTAGAATACAGCTAAATCTTATTAGACAGTCGCAGATCTTAATCTTTAATAGTCTAATTTTCAAATTTCCATCTCACAAACGCCTCCATGGCCTCATAGTTTGCAAGACCTAGTTTATTATAATTAACAGCAGTTTCTCGGTTCCTCTCTTCCGCTCTTATCCAAAATTCCCGCTCGTCATCACCTGGGAAAACAGGGTGATCTTTCTGGGACTGGTGCTGGAAAATTGCGTTTCGTTTCTTATTTACTTCCATTGGAGAAAGTGGGACAGCCATTTCAATCTCATGGGTTTCGAATTCATCCCAAGCTCCACGGTACATCCACAACCAACACTCTTTTGCCCATTCTTCAGTCTTCCGGAGTTGTTTTAACGCTTCTAAAATTATTTTAAAACAAACTATATGGGTTCCATGTGGATCATCAAAATCTCCTGCCGAAAACACCTGATGTGGTTTAATTTTTTGTAATAACTTAGTTGTGAATTGTACATCAATTTCCTTGAATGGGTTCTTTTCGGTCTTACCTGTTTCATAAAACGGCAATGTCATAAAATGGATATTTGAATCTTCTAGCCCTGCGTATCTTGCTCCTGCGTAAGCTTCAGATTTTCTAATAAATGCCTTCACATCTCTAATTTTTTCCAGATCTATTTCGTTGGGTTTTTTTGATATTAGGAAAGTTCGCATATTTTCATAGATGCGCTCAAGAACCGTGGTTTCCTGCCCTATACTTTTATTGAAATCAATTGCAAATTCTACATATCTTAGCACGTCTGTATCCCAAACTGCGGTATTACCAGAAGTTTGATAAGCGACATGGACATCGTGTCCCTGGTCAACAAGCCTTATGAATGTTCCTCCCATTGAAATCACATCATCATCTGGATGCGGAGAGAAAATTATAGAACGTTTTCTTGCTGGTTCAGCTCTTTCAGGCCTTTGAGAATCATCGGCATTGGGTTTTCCGCCAGGCCATCCTGTAATACTGTGCTGCAGCTGATTGAAAACATTAATGTTGATATTATATACCGGTCCCCGTTCTGTTACCAGTTGGGCCATTCCATTGTTGTTGTAATCTTCATCTGTAATCTTCAAGATGGGTTTTCCTACTTCCGAAGACAGCCAAATAACTGCTTTTTTGATCAGATTATCATCCCAAATACAGTCTTTTACTAGCCAAGGAGTATTGAACCTCGTTAACTCTGAAGCCGCATCTTTATCAAGAACAAATTTTACGTTATCTGAAAGTTGTAGATAAGTTGCCGGTACATTTCCAGAGATCTCACCCTCCACAGCTTTCTTAATAATAGAAGATTTTCTCTTGCTCCAAGCAATCAGGATGATCTCTTTCGCTTTAAAAATCGTTCCAATTCCCATAGTAATCGCTTTTGTGGGAACGTTTTCCTTACCACCAAAATCGCGGGAGGCATCCCTTCTTGTAAGGTCGTCGAGAGTTACTAGCCTAGTTCCTGAATTTGGTGCTGATCCAGGCTCGTTAAATCCTATATGACCTGTTCTACCAATGCCCAAAATTTGGATATCTAGGCCACCATATTCGCCGATTTTATGTTCATATTTAATACAAAAATCAGCAATATCTTCTTTTTTTAAAGTCCCATTAGGTATATAAATATTTTCTCTTTTTATATCTATATGGTTGAACAAATGCTCGTCCATAAATGAGACATAGCTTTGCTTTGCATCAGGTTGCATGGGATAGTATTCATCTAAATTGAAGGTGACTACATTCTGAAAACTCAATCCTTCATTTTTATGCATATTTACTAAGTTTTCGTAAACTCTAATAGGAGTTGCACCTGTAGCTAGGCCTAAAACGGCAATTTCACCCTTGGCCTGCTTATCTTTTATTATGTCAGCAATGTGTCGTGCAACTCTGAGTGAGGCTTCTGTCTCAGTAGCATAAACACTAACCGGCAGTTTTTCAAACCGTGTTTCTTCAAAGAAATTTAATCGTCCCATATTTTAAAAGTTTTTTTCTTAATAATCCTTGTTTTATATATTTTATTAAGTTTTAAAAGCAAAATTATTGAAAATTTATACTCAATTATATAAGGAAGACTATTCTTTTTTTAAAGTTTGTGAATCTGAATCACGCTTATATATTTCTAAAATTTCTCTCACGTTTTTATACTTTTTTAAGAGAACTGATGCTGATTCTTTATCTATTCCAAGTTCTTCCATGAGTATTTTAATACCTCGCATCACCAATTTTTTATTGGATAATTGCATGTCAACCATCTTATTTCCATGTACCCGCCCTAATTGGATCATGACGGTCGTCGAAATCATGTTTAAAGCAAGTTTCTGTGCTGTTCCGGATTTCATTCTAGTGCTACCAGTTATAAATTCAGGCCCGACGATCAGTTCGATTGGGTAATCGACATTCATGGACAAAACTGAATTTTTGTTGCATGAAATACCACCTGTAATGACTCCGTATTCCTTAGCTTTTAAGAGCCCACCTAGCACGTAAGGTGTTGTGCCCGAGGCTGCAATTCCTAATAGTACATCTTTATCGCAGATATTGAATTTATTTAGATCTTTCCAAGCTTGTTGCATATCATCTTCAGCGTTTTCTACAGCTTTTCTTAAAGCCCCATCACCACCAGCTATAATCCCAATAATCCAATCTTCTGAAACGCCAAAGGTGGGTGGACATTCGGAGGCATCTAATACTCCCAATCTTCCGCTCGTGCCTGCCCCAATGTAGAATAACCGACCTCCCAATTGCATACGGGAAACAGTCATTGTTACAAAGTCATTTATGAGCGGTATTGCCTTTTCAACGGCTAGAGGAACTGATTGATCTTCCTTATTTATATTAAAAAGGAGTTCAGATATTCCCATTTTTTCAAGACCGTCATAGTTAGATGATTGCTCGGTAGTTGGTTTGGTAGTCTTCATTATGTTTTTTTAATTAGTATTAACCCCAGCATCGTTAATAAAGCATTAACAGCAATATTTATGAAACCAAAGTCAAAATGAAAGGTATTTTTAAAATACCAACTCAATATATAGGTGCATACAGGGGCAAGCAAACAGATTATCGGAACCCACTTATCTCTAATTCTTATAGTGCTGAACATTCCGAAAAGATAGAGACCTAGAAGAGGGCCGTAGGTATATCCCGCTACTTTAAAAATGAGTGAAATAATATCTCCCCGGCTATTTGAGAAGATCATTATTATTAGAAAAATAACAAATGAAAAACCTAAAAGCACCCAATTTTTTAATTTTTTCTTTTCCTTACTGGACTTGTGAGAAATATCGAGAAAGTCATATGTAAATGAAGTTGTCAATGCAGTCAGTGATGAATCTACGCTCGAAAATGATGCCGCTGTTATACCCAACACAAAAAATAGGCCGGCAAAGGTTCCAAGGTGGTTCAGAGCCAAATTCGGAAACAACGTATCGGTGTCCAAAAGGCTACCGTTTTCATTCATAGGCAAAGCTATCCCTTGATTTTCAGCATAGATATATAGTAAAACTCCTAATCCCATAAAAAGGAACTGTGTGATGGCTAATATTAAACTATAGGTCAAGGTATTTTTTTGAGCATCCCATTGGTTTTTGCAAGTCAATGTCTTTTGCATCATATTTTGATCTAGCCCTATCATGGCTATTGCCACCAAAATACCCGCAACAAATTGCTTATAGAAATTGTTTCCTGAACTACTGTCCCAATTGAAAACGGTAAAATATTCATGGTCTATGACCTTTTGAATGGATTCGCCTAATGTTAAATTCAATGAGGTTAAAATGCTATAAATGGTTATTACCGCTCCCAATATTAGAAATGTAGTCTGCAATGTGTCAGTCCAAACAATTGTTTTAATGCCCGATTTGTTGGTATACAGCCATACCATGAACAAAATAATAACAACGGTCACGAAAAATGGAATATTGAACTTATCAAAAAAGGCAAATTGAAGAATTTTAGCTGCCAACAACAACCTTAAGGCCGCACCAAAGGATTGGGAGACCAGAAAAAATAATGATCCGGTCTTATAGGTTTTATTTCCAAACCTTTCCTTCAGATAAGAATATATTGATACTAATTGTAATCGGTAATAAAGTGGAATCAGTACGAACGTTATGAACAAATACCCAACTACATTACCGAGTATGAATTGATAGAAAAAAAAACTGTTATTTCCTACCATTCCTGGCAATGACACGAAGGTAACCCCTGAGAGTCCTGCTCCAACCATACCAAAAGCCACTAAAAACCATGGAGATTGTCTATCACCAGTAAAATACGTTTCGTCATTACGATTCCTAGACGCGAAATATGAAATTATCATCAAAAAGGCAAAGTAGATGGCAATTATCACTAAAACAAGTAGTGGATTCAAATTATATTGAGTTTATATTCATCATGATTAACCGTACAGCATTACTTCTTTAATAATGTTTTTGTACTCATCTAGATTTTCTAAGGTGTCCAGCATTTCTAAAGATTCATTATTTTCAATCCAATGGCGTAGTTTGTCCGAACCATTTATTATGTCTATCGGTTTTTGAACATAGTTATATTCATAAGGTGGATGTTTCCATACAAAATCATTCCCTAAATGATGGTATAATTCACGCATCAAGAGTTGACCTACACGCCAAGGCCTAAAGTTTTTTTTGTCAGTAACATGGATTTGAAATCCTCCACATACCTTTCCAGAATGCTTTTGAAAAGTGGGCAAAAAAGTAATTGGACGCAATGTGAATCCACTTAATTTTTCATTTTTGAAAACGTTTTCGAGGCGGTTCTTATAAAATGAATAAGGCTCAATTTTTGGATGTCCTATAATTTCAAGGGCTTGAGTTGTGCCTCGTCCCTCACTTAATTGCGTTCCTTCGAACAAGACCATACTGGGAAAAGTACAAGTACTTTCTGCTCTTGCTAAATTCGGCGAAGGCAGGATCCAAGGCAGTCCAGTATCCTCAAAGAACATGTTACGTTCCCAGTTCTGCATTTTTATCACAGTGAGATTAACTTTTTCTTGGGCCCATTCTTTTTGATGTAATAGAGCTATTTCACCTATGGTTAAGGCATGTCTGGCTGGTAGGGGATGACGTCCAATGAATGACTCGAACTCAAGATCCAATATATTTCCTTCAATATCGATTCCGTTTAGTGGGTTAGGACGATCTAGTACGATAATTTCGATATTCTTACCAATACATTTTTCCAATAAAAGCGTGAGGGTGTAAATGTAAGTGTACATTCTGCAACCCACGTCTTGTAGATCGACAAAGAGATGATCAATGCCCTCTAACATGTCATCGGTAGGAATGCGTGTTTCCGAATATAGAGAATAGACAGGAATATTGAAATGAGAATGTACAATATGACTGGATTCGATCATATTATCCTGAACGTCTGTAGCGAAACCGTGTTGGGGTCCAAAAATTTTTATAAATCTAGAGCCGAATAATTTTCTAAAGTTTTCAGCAGCACTTGAATAATCAGAGGCTATTGAAGCATTGTGACAAAGTAAAGCTACATTTCCCTTAAATCCAGTATTTATTTTGGGAGTGTTCAACAATACGTCAAGTCCTGTCTTGACCTTTTTCATTATATAAGTTTTAGGTGGTAAGAAGTTAATCAAAAACCTCAACATTTTAAAGAGTTCGAGGGTAGCTATTTAGATACCCCGAACACTTTAACTACCGTTTACAGATCTTTTATGACGATGGATTTGATGGCGTATTGGTATTATTATCCCTTTCTGCATTGGTATAGGGATAGTAGTTCCTATTTCTTTCGGCATTCGGCTCCGTAGCTCCAGGTCTTCCGAACCTTCTGGAGTCCTCCAAGGAAAGTCCACTCAAATAAAGTTCGATACGTCTATTTTTATAAATTTCATTCAAAATTTCCTCCTGGGTTTGAGAACCTGAATAAGGAGTGAGATTTGCTCCTAATCCAAAAGAATCGAAAGTAGACGTCTTGGTCAACACTTTGTTCAATTCTGTGACTGCATTTGCAAGTTCATTTTGCCTTGCATACGCCTCTGCTTTAATCAATATAATCTCTCCAGGAAGGTAGACAGGTATTTGGTCCAAATTGTCATCGTAAAATCCTACCACTTGATAATTTGGGCTTGGGGCGTTTAGATCTTCAGCAGTTATGTAAAACGGTATACGCTCATCATCTGAGTTGGGAAGCAGACTTGAGGGTAAACCGAATGTCAAATCTTTGGCTTGCGTCACATTTTGTGAACCAAACCAAAACGCCAGAGGGTTAGGTACAGCAGCATCATAAGCCCAAGTGGACTGAACCGACAGATCTACTGCGCTAGCAGAAGTTATTGAGGCATCGTAATTTCCTGCCATTAAATTAAAACGAGCTAATAAGGCATTTACAGAATTCTCTATCTTCACAGAATCAAAAATCTCTGAAGTTACTGTCGAGGAAAGTCCTGCACTGATATATCCTTTCGACTCTTCAAGATCTGCAATGGCATTTTGCAGTATGGTCTCCCTATCTTTGAATGGGGCATCTTCTACAATCTCCAGAGGAATGCTTTCAAAAAATTGAATCAAAGTGCCATGTGCCAATGCTCTATAGAAGAGAGCATATGCCTTCAAGGAATTTGCCGTTGTTAAATCTTCCGTTGAACTACCTGCAACTTCAATTACAGTCGTTGCTTCTTTTCTAGTCAGCATGGAGTTCGTCCACATATTGTTTAAAAGTTCATTTCCGCCATTGACGTCATCGCCACCTAAAAGGATTTCATTTTCACCTAGATTCCCTGGGTTCAATAATCGCAACTCACCTGTGTTGAGGCCCGAAATAACAATTGAGGTATAAATTAATCCAGCCCTATCGGTACTCCATCGCTGTTGCACGCCGTTAATCAACTTTACTAAATTCTCTGTGCTATTGACCACGTCAGGTTCTAAAGTCGAATTTGGATCTAAATACTCGCTATCACATGATGACATGACAACCGTAATTAGGATAAAAGCAAATAGTTTTGTTATATTTTTCATCTTTATTTTTTAAAAGTTTGCACTTAATGATAGGGAAAAAGTCATTGGTATGGGAACATTTCCAAAATTTACCGATCGCAATAAATTTGACTGTCCACCGGCATTAGTCTCTGGGTCGTAACTAAAAAAGTTATCGAATGAAATTAAATTTCTTCCAATCAATGCTATCTTAACATCTTTAAGGCTGTCAAGAAACAGCGAGGGAAATTGATAACCAATAGACACCTCCCTAAGCTTTACAAAAGACCCATCTTCCATTCTAAATTCTTCGATAGGATAAATCCCAGCGATATAACCCCTAGGTAATTCCCCAGTAAGTTCCTGTTCGGCCAATCGACCTAATCCAACACCCTGTCTTGTTCGCTTATCTGCATCAAAGACATCAAACCCTTGAACGGCTTCCCAAAGCATAGAGAAGGTGAATTTTTTATATGCAAAGTCTGTACCTACAGCTAATATGTAATCTGGATTTGGATCTCCAATAACCTTTCTTAAGAGATCTCCCGTAGGCTGTCCATTAGCATCGCGCTGTGGTGATCCAGTAGCTAGGTTTCCTCTTTCGGGCTGAGGTACACCTTGTGGAGCACCTGTGGTCGAAGAACCAGACAAAATCAATTCTCCATTGCCATCTCTTGCAAAATAAGTACCGTAAAATACGCCCAAAGGTTGTCCTTCCTGCACAACGGGTGGCGCACCTGATACAGTTACAATGGTTATATCCCCCCCTATGGTTTTCAGTACTTCGTTTTTATTACTGCTAAAATTAAAATTCACGTCCCAAACAAAATCTTCCAATTTAATGGGAGTGATCCTTGCATAGAGCTCAATACCGTTGTTTCTCATAGTACCTACATTTTCTGTTCTAGAGGATCCTCCTATCGATGGAGCCAAAACACGGCTAACGATTAAATCCTCAATGTTCTGTCTGTAATATGTGATTAATAATGATGCTCTATTATCAAAAAAGCTCAGGTCTGTACCTATTTCAAATTCCTTAGTCCTTTCAGGAGCCAAGTTTTGATTCCCTAGCCTATTATTTTGCTGAAGAGTTGTATTGCCAAGAAAGTCATTGGAAGTATAGCTACTAAATCTCTCATATGGTGATATGGCAGTGAGGTTACCTGCTTCTCCATAGGAGGCCCTAAACCTCGCGGAATTGATAAAGCCGCCATCATCCCAAAATGATTCATTGGAAAGCACATAAGAACCTGATATCTTGGGATAAAAATTAGATCTTTTATCCACATCAAAATTGGTAGCTCCGTCTATACGGCCAGCTAAGGTCAAGAACAATTTATCTTTATAAGAAAGGGTTTCTTGAAGGAAAAAGCCAAAAATATCTAATTTGGTATCTACGGGCTGTGTTTGTAAGGAAACCGTAGGATCATTGTTGGAATCTAAATCACGCCCCTGCACTGCATCAAACTCCAACTTACTTGCCTGAAAACTATAGCCTGCAGTTGTCTGTGAACTTAAGTTTTCGTTAATATCAGTTTCAAAAGTTGCGTTTATATCATAGTTCCAATTAAAAACCTTGGCCTCTGCCTGCCCAACGAACCCTTGGTCAAAATATGCCGGGTTTACACCTTCGTACGGATAGACTGGAATAAAAATATTTCCTTTTTGAGTGTAAGTATCAATTCCTATTATCTGGTCAATAGTGAAATTATCAAACGGAATTATTTTCATGTGCAAATTCGGAATGTAATGATTGACCTGTTGTGTAATATCAAAGGTTTCTATGATTGACAATGGGTTGACTCTTGTATTTTCTACAGCCAGTAAATTCCCGCTTGCATCCCTTCGTGTTATATCAAAAACGTTGTTGGTTATGTTTAGTGAATTTATAGGGCTCCAAAAAACATTGCCATCTGGTTTTTCGTCCGATTGACTATTTGCGTAATAAAGCCCTACATCGTATGAAAGCCAATCAACAGGATTGTGATTGAAATTGAATCTGGCCGAAAATCTATTAAAGTTGGTGTTTTTTATAATCCCTTCATTAGTCAAATAACCAATTGAGGCCATATAGTTCATTTTTTCATTTCCATCCCTAGCCGAAAAATAATTGTCCGTACCAAATCCAGTTTGGAAAATCTCGTCTTGGTAATCATATCTTGTAGTTTCAAATTTATTTGAATCCAGGTAGTTGAACGGAGTAAGCGCACCAGTATCGGGATTAAAACCGAAAATTGGCCATAATCTTCCAGATAAAGGACTGTCGGCAATGGTCTCAAATTCTTCACCCCTCAAATTCAAGTCCAGTTTTTTTCGTATCGTACTTACATTAAAGGTAGATTTAAAGTACAGTTCTGGGCCATCTTTGGTGGAAAAACCCCTTTTTGTTGTTATTACCACAACACCGTTCGAAGCTCTTGATCCATATATTGCTGCTGCAGCGGCACCGTTAAGGATGTTGATGCTCTCAATATCATTAGGATTTATATCTACCATCCTATTCTGTCCAGGTTGGGCATCACCTGCAGTCACGTTAAGATTGGTCACATTGGTCGTAAGATTACTCGTGATTACCCCGTCTATGACATATAATGGTTCCGATGAACCTTTAATGGTACTTGGACCTCTAAGTCTAATTGAGAATCCCCCTGCAGGATCTCCAGAATTTTGGGTAATCTGAGCTCCGGGCACCCTTCCCTGCAATGAAGTCGTAATATTAACAGGAGCCCCTTTCACCAGTTCTGTCGATTTAATAGTAGTGACTGCGTTGCCTAGTTTTTTTCTGGATTGAGTGAGCGACGAACCTACGATAATCACCTCGTCCAACGCATTGAAATCTTCTGCAAGGATTACATTTACAGTTTGATTTTCTCCAGTAAGCTTTATCTCTGCCGTAAGAAAGCCGATATAACTTATGGCTAAAGTTTTCCCTATGCCATCCGTCACATTAACACTGAAATTGCCATCAAAATCCGAAATTACCCCTTTTGAGGTACCTTTAATTAAAATGCTTACCCCTGGCAAAGGAATCCCGTTCTCGCTTGTAACGTTTCCTGAGATTGTAGCTATTTGAGCAAATGAACTGTGCGCAAAAAAGACCGTTAAAAAGATAGATAGTAAGTAATACGTTTTTTTCATAAGAGTTACTTTAGATTAATAATTAAACAAATATATGATAATAATTAAATAAATATATGATAATTTTTAATTTTTTGCAATGTTTTATTGCAAAACGTCTTAATATATTGTGAAAATTAATCTTTACCCCTTTGTGTACAATTTTTTATTGCATTTGTTAGCCTTTTATTTTTATTGATATATTTGTAAACTATTAAAATAAACACAATTGGAAAAGCTTGAGCGACATCAGATTATTTTGAACGAAGTCCATATCCACAACAGGGTACTTCTAACCGATTTATCGGGGATTTTGAATGTTTCTATGGACACCGTTCGAAGGGATGTCAAAGAACTTGACAAATTAAATAAGTTGAGAAAGGTCCATGGTGGGGCCGTTTCAAATGGATTTAATATAATTACCGACCGATCCGGGGAAATTTATGAACAGGCTAGCAAAACAAAAATTGCTCAAAAGGGAATTTCCCTGCTTAAAAATGGTGATATTGTTCTTATTAGTGGAGGTTCCACAAATCTGGAATTCGCTAAATTGATTCCTAAAAGAATGGATCTTACCTTTTTTACACCTAGCCTACCAATGGCCATTGAATTATTAGATAGTACGTCCTCTCGGTATGATGTTTTTTTTGTAGGTGGAAAATTATCCCGAGGCTCTCAACTTGCGACTGGAGGAAGTTCAATAAACATCCTCTCAGAAATCACTGCTGATATCTGTTTTTTAGGTACTGGATACCTTGATGTAGATAAGGGAATTACAGAAACTGACTGGGAAATCGCTCAAATGAAAAAGGCAATGATCTATGCATCAAAACGAGTGGTAGCCCTTACCATTTCTAAAAAACTCAACACCTTTAACCGCTATAAAATTTACAACATCAAAGGTCTTGATACTTTAGTTACCGAACTGGATCCAGATAATGTCATCTTAGATAAATATAGTGCGCAAAATATAGATATATTATAATTTTCCATACCATCTACAGAAGTTCAAAAACAGATTAAATTTAGAATTCTTACACATTAGCCTGCTGTTATTTGGCAAGATGTTGATAATTTAAGGCTTCAGAAGTTAGAAATGGTAAAATACTAAAAAGGTTATAGACCAGTATTTAAATACGTATCATTAATATCAATAAATGAAAGATTATATGAATAATTTCAATAGTCAAAAACTACTAAAGTTCTCTGATCGGTCTAAAACTAACTATGATTGAAAGAAATTACGACTGGGCTTGAAGCTGGAGGCTTAAAAGGGCTAGTAAGATAAATTTAATAAGCATATTTAGTTTCATAATCATTTTAGTAAGTTTTAGATAAAGATACTATACATTTTGACTTAAAATCTTACTGAAAATTGAACTCCATAAAACCGTGGAGGTCCAGCGATAAATGTTGTTATTCCAAAAGCCTGACCCGTATTTCCTGCATCTATGATAAATTCTTCATCGAGTGCATTGGTTACAAAAAATGTCAACTCTTTAGTTTTGTCTAGACGACCACCTCTTCATCTGTATCATCAATAATGGCATCGATGTAGGCATAATTTGCAAAAAAAGCTAATGTCCTTACTCGCCGCATATTGAAACGAAGTTTCAAATCCATAAGAAGTCGCACTACCACTATCGCCTTTCCATCACCTGCCTGCGTTCCTTGGTAGGCAGGCTCGAACTGACAAAGTGTTTTGTCAATGTCACTTCGAGTGTTTTGTTTGTTTAGCAAAAACAAGCAAAATGTATCGAGAAGTAAGACGGGGTTGTCGAGTTCTCGCCCTGTCACTTCGAGTGATTTTCGATAGAAAATTGTATCGAGAAGTAAGATGGGGTTATCGAGTTCTCGATACGATTTCAAGGGATTTCTTTCGAATCCCATGGAATCACTCGAACTGACAAAGTGTTGCATCAATGTCACTTCGAGTGTTTTGTTTGTTTTGAAAAAACAAGCAAAATGTATCGAGAAGTAGTTTGGGGTTGTCGAGTTCTCGATACGATTTCAAGGGATTTCTTTCGAATTCCATGAAATCACTCGAACTGACAAAGTGTTGCATCAATGTCACTTCGGGCCTGCCTGCGTTCCTTGATAGGCAGGTGATTTTCGATAGAAGATTATATCGAGAAGTAGTTTGAGGTAGTTAACATCAATTATTTTAAACCCTATTCTGTTATGAGATTGTTGATGGGATGAAGAAATAGTCTCAAACCTCCTCCATAACTTAAACTAGCATCTCTTTTAAGATCTCTTTACAAATCACTTTCCCATGGTCCAGACTCAGGCCCTTTAGAAGTGAAGGATCACTATTACAAGCCTCTTTCCATCCTTTTTGAGCGATATCTAGCACGTATGGAAAAGTGACATTGGTGAGTGCTAAAGTAGATGTGTAAGGCACAGCACCTGGCATATTGGTCACACAATAGTGTACTACATCATCAATGATATAGGTAGGATCCTCATGGGTCGTCGGTCTTGTAGTTTCAAAACACCCCCCTTGATCTACCGCTACATCCACCATAACCGTACCTGGTGTCATATCCTTAAGCATATCTCTAGTAATCAATTTTGGAGCTCTAGCTCCAGGAATCAATACTGCACCAATAATTAGATCTGCCGTTTTGATATGTTTCCTGATGTTATATTCATTGGAAAAGGCAGTCACCACGTGACTAGGCATAATATCATTCACATACCTAAGCCTTTTCATATTGATATCAAATATCGTCACGTGAGCCCCAAGACCAGCAGCCATCTTTGCTGCTTGTATCCCAACGACTCCAGCGCCGAGAACTAGGACTTTACCGGGAGGCACTCCTGGAACTCCTCCTAAAAGAATGCCTTTTCCTCGAATGGGTTTCTCCAAATATTTGGCACCTTGCTGAGTAGCCATACGCCCTGCGACTTCAGACATGGGAGTTAGCAGAGGTAAACTGCCCTCCTCATCTTCCACGGTTTCATAAGCAATACAAACTGCTTTGGAAGAAATCATAGCTTGAGTTAAAGCCTGACTAGAAGCAAAATGAAAATAGGTGAAAATAATTTGACCTTCTCTAACAAGCGCATATTCCTTTTCGATAGGTTCCTTGACCTTGACGATCATCTCTGCTTTTTCATACACAGCGTCTAGGCTTCCTAAAATCTCTGCTCCAGCTTCTGTATAATCCTGGTCTTCAAAACCACTTGCCAAACCAGCTTGAGTTTGGACATATACGTGATGCTTTCTTTTCGTCAATTCAAAAACGCCTGCTGGGGTGATAGATACCCGACTTTCATTATTTTTGACTTCGATGGGAACTCCTATTTTCATAAGTACTATTTTTTTTATTACACCCTATAAATTTAGGGGGTGCATGATTATTATTATAGGCTAAATGTAATTATTACCCCTCTATTTCACTATCTATGTATCGATTAATTGTAAAAATATATTTTATCCCCCTTATTTAATATAATTTAAACTCAGAATGGATAAGTTTAAATGGTTAACTGTCCCCAAAGTGAAAAAGAGAAAGTAGGAGAACTGATAAAGAACATCTAAGTCATGATTTTGCTCCATAAAAAAAGGCCCTGCGATTACAGGGCCTTTTTTAATACTTATAAACGAAAATAATTACATCTTCACATCAAATCGGTCTAATTGCATAACTTTAGACCAAGCCGATACAAAATCAGTTACAAATTTTTCATCGGCATCTTCAGTAGCATAGACTTCTGCTAAAGCTCTCAACTCCGAGTTTGATCCGAAGATCAAGTCAGCGCGAGTAGCGGTCCACTTCGTATCTCCTGTTTGTCTATTTTTGGACATAAAGACTTGTTCTTTATCGTCTTTAGGTTCCCATTTATGACTCATATCTAAGAGATTTACAAAGAAATCTGTCGTTAGCTCTCCAGGACGATCTGTAAAAACCCCATGTTGCGCATCGCCATGATTGGCTC